>ENA-OPSK01001899-OPSK01001899.1-human-gut-metagenome-genome-assembly--contig:-NODE-1899-length-13915-cov-3.136075_pt1 | contig 13915 bp, 17 predicted proteins | sample MGYA00241807_ERZ501905 | MGnify/ENA primary metagenome ERZ501905 (study PRJEB25962, sample SAMEA2042111) | human gut metagenome | biome: human gut; feature: human-associated habitat; material: faeces...
TCAGAAAATTATATTCTTGGTCTGATGAAGATAAATTAATTAATAACTAATATTACCTAGAGGATAGAAATATCCTCTTTTTTTTTAAATAAAAAAACTCACTAAATTGCATAAGCAATTTAATGAGTCTATAAATTAAGCTTCTTTTCTTTGTTTAAAGAAAACATATCCAGCTGCAGCAAACATCATGATCATTGCATAAATTTCACCATGAGCAGTATCTCCAGTTTTTATTGCTTGTGATGGATTATTTTCTGCTTTTTTATTATCAGTTGCACTTCCCCAATCATAACCACCAACGTGAATACTGTATGTTCCATGAATATCAACTGCTCCATCAGCAAAAACAAGATTTGTTGATATGAGACACACCATCGCACATACAAATAAACTAAATATCTTTTTTAACATTTTTTTCCTCCCTTTTTTTGACAAGTAAAACTTTATCATTGAAAGAGCTTACATAAATGTTAAAAACGTACTTCTTTAATGTCATTTTCTAAGTTTATCACGATATTTTGCTGGTGTATCATGATAAACTTTTTTAAAAGCATTAATAAATGATTTTAAATTTGGAAAGCCATGTAAATAAGCAATTTCTAAAATTGTATAATTTGAAAACAAAACATCCTGTCTTGCCTTTTTTAAACGAACAGCAATAAGATATTCTTTAACTGTCACGTTTAAATGACTTTTAAAATAACGTAATAAATATCCTGTAGATATATTAAAGTGTTGCGCTATATTATCAATTTAAAGATTTTCGTTATAATGTAAGTCAATATATTGTGTCATTCTTATAATTCTTTTATCATGTAAAGTTTGTAAATTTAAATTTGTTTTTTTATCTAAAGTATTTGAAAGCAACGTATATAAAAGATGTAAAATATAACTTTCAATTTCTATTTTTTGAAATTGATTGCTATGATCATAAGCTGCAATAATTTTAAAAATGTCTAACAATATCTTTTCTTTGATTATTAGGTTGAATAAATTGATAATTATCAATAGCTGGATAATATTTTTTAATAAAATCATAATTTATTTGAAGTGCATATCCTTTATAGATATCAGTATCTTCCGTATGATGCATCCCATGAATTTCTTGACTATTAATAATATATAAGCTTCCTTGAGGAATAATCAATTCTTTATCAGTAAGAAATAATTTTAGTTTTCCTAAAACGGGAATCAAAATTTCAATACTAGTATGATAATGTTTAGCTGTTTTTGTATAATGATCTTCAAAATAAATATCTAATAATTTAATAGGTAATTGGTAATCAAGTTCTATTTTTTAGTATTGTATCATTTGTTTTTCCTCTATTTAAAACGTTCTATAAATTCATTTAATAAAGCTGAAACTTCTTCGTTTTTTCTAGTAATAAAAGCGATTCCTGTATATAAATTTTTATCTTCTAAAATCGTATAAACAAGAGAATGGTCATAAGGTAAAGCTAAACTACTCATTGGACAAATTGCTACTCCAATACCACTATTGGCCCAAATAAGAGACGTTCTACTATCATCACAAGTTACTTTTAATTTAATTTGAATTAGTTTATTTAAACAATAATCATTGATTAAAGGCAGATATCTTTGATGAATAATTAAAGGAGTATCTTTAAAATCTTTTATTTTTCTTTTAGTATTTATAAAATATTCTTTTTTTCCAATAGCAATCATCGGTTCTTTTTCTAAATAAAAAGTATTTACTTGGGAAGTATCAAAAGGTGTTCTAACAATTCCTAAATCAATATTATGTGATAGTAATAAATCAAGAATTTCATAAGTAGACCCTTCATGGATAGCATATTGAACATGTTTATTTTTTTTAATAAATTCTTGAATACTTTCTTGTTGAATTAAACCACTATTAGAAGAAGTAATACCAATTCTTAAAACATCTTGATAAGATTGTTTTAATTCATTTTTAGTAATTTCAGTTAAATCTAAGATTTGTAAACATCTTTTATAAAAACGATTACCAGCCTCTGTTAATTCAATTTGTTTATTACCTCTTTTTAAAAGTATAACACTTAATTCTTCTTCTAATTGTTTAAGTTGCATTGATAAAGGTGGTTGAGCCATATGAAGCTTTTTAGCAGCTTTAGAAATCGTTCCTTCTTCTACAATAGTTTTAAAATATTTCATTTGTCTAATATCCATCATAAAACTCCTTCAAATGGGAATAATATATTTATTAAATATAATTAATATATAATATATATATTTTACATATAGATAAATCTTATCATATAATAACGCAGAGGTGAAGAATATGAAACTATTAAAATATGTAAAGGAGTTTAAGTTTTCAGCAACTTTAGGCTTTTTATTTAAAATCTTTGAAGCTGCTTTAGAATTATGTGTTCCCGTTGTTATGGCCTCTGTCATTGATAAAGGAATTGCTTATAAAGATACCAATTATATTTTAAAATGTGGGCTCGTCCTTATTGGTTTAGCTGTTTTTGGTTATTTATTTGCACTTGTTTGTCAATGGTATGCTTCCCTTACATCACAAAGTGTGGGGACACAACTTAGAAAAGACATGTATCATCAAATCAATAAATATGATGATGCCAATTTAGATGCCCTTACAGCACCATCATTAGTTACAAGGCTTATTAATGATGTGGTACAAATTCAATTAGCTGTAGCGATGACGATTCGTCTTACGTCAAGAGCTCCATTTTTAATGATTGGTTCATTATTTATGGCTTTTATGATCAGTGGTTCTTTATCAATGATCTTTGTTGTAGGAGCTGTTATTTTAGCGGTATCGATGTTATCAATTACGATTATTTCAATGCCTTATTTCTCTTGTATTCAAAAGTTATTAGATAAAATTGCTTTAATAGCAAGAGAAAACTTAAAAGGTGTACGTGTTATTCGTGCTTTTTCAAATCAAAATCATGAAGTAAAAAGATTTAATTTAGAAACAAAAAATCAAAAAGATGAACAAGTAAAAGTAGGTAAAATACAAGCTTTATTAAATCCCTTTACTTATTTAATTGTAAACTTTGCAATCATTATTATTATTTATGCTAGTGGTTTCCAAGTCAATGTAGGAAGTCTTTCTCAAGGGGAAGTTATTGCCTTAATTAACTATATGAATAGTATTTTACAAGCACTCATTGTCTTTGCGAATGTTTTATCAATCTACAATAAAGCTACAGCAAGTTATCAAAGAGTTTTTGAAGTACTTGAAACAACACCACAAGTAGAAAATCAAGGAAGTTATTCAACCCTTATTCCTGATGAAAAAATGATTGAATTTAAAGATGTCAACTTTGGATATCTTCAAAAAGATGTGTTACACAACTTATCATTTACGATCAATAAAGGTGAAACAGTAGGAATTATTGGAGGAACGGGTGCTGGTAAATCAACACTAGTATCCCTTATTGGAAGAAATTATGATGTTAGAAGTGGACAAATTAAAATAGCTGGTAAAAATATTCAAGATTATAAACTAGAAACATTAAGACAACATATCAGTTATGTTTTACAAAATACATCATTGATTTCAGGAACAATTAAAGAAAATATTTGTATGTCAAAACCTTATCAAGAAGAAACAATGAATAAAGCTTTAGAAGTTTCACAAGCTAAAGAATTTGTAAGTTGTCTTCCTCAAGGAATAGAAAGTGCTGTTGTTCAAGGTGGGAAAAACTTCTCTGGTGGACAAAGACAACGTTTAACAATAGCTAGAGCGCTTTATAAACAAGCGGATATTTTAGTTTTAGATGATTGCTCAAGTGCGTTAGACTATGCAACAGATGCTGCTTTACAAAAACAATTACAAGAATTAAAAGAAATGACAAAAATTGTTATTTCTCAAAGAACAGCGTCTTTAAAAAGATGTGATCGTATTATGGTTTTGTATCATGGTGAACTTGTTGGTTTTGATTGTCATGAAGAATTATTAAAGAATTGTACGGTTTATAAAGAAATTTATGAATCTCAAAATAGTAAGGACGGTGATTACAATGGATAAAAAAACAATTAAAAGATTGCTTACATATTGTAAACCTTATCGTTTTTTAATTATGTTATTAACACTTTTATCAATTGTCTCTGTTGTCTTTACTTTACTTACACCTGTTTTAATAGGTCAAGCAATAGATTTATTGGTTGGAAAGAATCAAGTTCATTTTCAAGCGTTATTGAACAAACTTATTTTTATTGGAATTGTTATTTTAATTATTTCTTTGATTCAATGGATCATGGGACAAATTACAAATACAATTACTTATAATATTACGAATGATTTAAGAAATAGAGTATTTGATCAAATTCAAGTTCTTCCTTTAAAATATATTGATGCTACAAGTCATGGAGATATTTTAGGAAGATTGATCAATGATATTGATTTAATTGGACAAGGTTTATTACAAAGTTTTACATCCTTGCTTACAGGAATTGCAACAATTGTAGGAACGATTTTGATTATGGCTTATATTCATTTTTCGGTAGCTGTAATTGTGGTTGTTTTAACACCACTTTCTTTACTTGTCGCTTCTTTGATTGTTAAAAGAACACATTCTTATTTCCAAGAACAACTTGCTTTAAGAGGGGAAATGAATGGTTATTGTGAAGAAATGATAGGTAATCAAAAAATTGTTAATATTTTTGATTATCAAGAACAAAACGAAGAAAAGTTTAATGAAATCAATGAACGTATGCATAAAAGTGGGGTTATTTCACAATTTTATGGGGCTTTAATTAATCCCACAACACGTTTAGTTAATAGTATTGTTTATGCTGCTGTTGGTATCTTTGGAGCATTTCAAGTATTAAATGGTTCATTTACAGTAGGTATTCTTTCAAGCTTTTTAACATATGCTAACCAATATACAAAACCATTTAACGAAATATCATCCGTTATGTCAGAAATGCAAACAGCCATTGCTGCCAGTCAAAGAGTCTTTGCATTATTAGATGAAGAAACAATCCAAGAATTAACAACCTCTAAAATCATTGAAAATAAACAAGGACATATTATCATTGACCATTTAAATTTCAGTTATGATCCAAGTAAACCATTAATTCAAGATTTTAACTATGAAGCTAAACCAGGAACAATGACAGCTATTGTAGGTAAAACAGGTTGTGGAAAAACAACATTAATTAACTTATTAATGCGTTTCTATGATCCTCAAGGTGGAAAAATTACAATTGATGGTGTTAATATTGAAGATATGAACCGTGATGATTTAAGAAAAATGTACGGTATGGTTTTACAAGATAGTTGGTTATTTAAAGGGACTATTAAAGAAAATATTGCTTATGGAAAAACAAAAGCTAGTGATGAAGAAATCATTGAAGCAGCTAAAAAAGCACGTGCGCATAAATATATTATGTCTCTTCCTCAAGGATACGATACAATGGTTGAAGAAGATGGTGGAAATATGTCTCAAGGCCAAATGCAACTTGTGTGTATTGCACGTATTATGTTAACACATCCACCAATGTTGATTTTAGATGAAGCAACAAGTTCAATCGATACGCGTACAGAATTACAAATTCAAAAAGCTTTTGATGAAATGATGAAAGGAAGAACAACCTTTATTGTTGCTCACCGTTTATCAACGATTAAAAATGCCGATCAAATCATCGTTATGGATCAAGGACATATTGTAGAAATTGGTAATCATGAAGAATTGCTTCAAAAACAAGGTTATTATCATCAACTTTATTACAGTCAATTCGAAACTGAATAATCAAGAAAGTTACGATTTTAAGTCGTAACTTTTTTATTAGTTACTTTGAAGTAACTATACCACAATATTGTGCGTACTTTTTTTATTAGAAATAAAATTATAATGAAAAACGAAAAAGGAGGCACAATAATGAATGTTTCAACTTGTTTAAATATTTTAAGAGAAATCAAAGATGTTGCTTTTGCAACCGTTGATGAAAATAATCAACCCCAAGTAAGAATTATAGATGTGATGTTGGTTGAAGATAATAAATTATATTTTTGTACAGCAAGAGGAAAAGATTTTTATAAACAATTAAAAAATCATCCATACGTTGCAATTACAGGAATGAATAAAAAGTATCAAATGGTTCGTTTAAATGGATCTGTTAAACGATTAGAAAATCAAAAATATTGGATAGATCGTATTTTTAAACATAATTCATCAATGAATAATGTTTATCCAAATGAGAGTCGTTATATTTTAGAAGCCTTTTGTCTTGAAGAAGGTGAACTAGAATTCTTTGATTTAGGCAAAGAACCTATTTATAGAGAAAGTTTTTCAATGAATAAAGAGATAAAACCTAAGGGATTTATCATTAGTAATCAATGTATTCAATGTGGCTTATGTCAAAAGAATTGTCCACAACAATGTATTTCAAATTATCAAATTCAACAAGAACATTGTTTACATTGTGGATTATGTTATGAAAAATGTCCTGTACAAGCAATAGAAAGTAAAGTATTGTAATATTCATACATTAGCTAAAGTGATTGATAATATAAGAGAAAGAATGCAAAGTGATGATAGTTTTTCTTATTCCTATTTTCCGGTAATTCAATTTTATGATCATGGAAATGAAATTAAACAAAAACTCTCTATTGGTTATGGTAAAGAACTTCCTATAGGGAGTTCCTTAGAAATTATGTATGAGGAAAATAATCCTAAACGTATATTGATTTTAGAAAATAATCCGCAAAAAAAGCTATATATCATTTTTATAATTGTGGGTATTTCTTCGTTAATAGCAGGTTTAATAATATGTATTCTTTAAAGACTTACGAGATGATTTCGTGGGTTTTTTTATTGGAAACTTTTTTGGACTATCCGTCCATTGAAGAAGGTAGGAGAGATAGCTAAAATGATAATAGAAATGAGACAAATGTGAGACGAATTATCTTTAAACATATGATACAATGATAGGAAATGTAGATGATCCAACAGAAATCAAAAGATATCGAGATGTCGTAGAAATTAGTCAAAGTATGTTTGCAGGAAGTTGTGATGGATTAAGAGAAAATCGTAAAATTGAAACAGAAAGCTTCATGATGGCGGTAACATTTACGTGTACAAATATTAGAAGAGAAGATTTACCAGAAGGAGATGAAATCAATATGTGTAAGGCAATGGATCAATTATTTCAAAGAACGAGAGATGAAGGAAAACTCAATACTTTAAAAGAACTGCTTAAAGTGAAATTAAGAACTTTATCAAGTCCTTTAGAAAAACAACTTACAAATACATTGCTAGAAAAATTAAATGTTCTTACATTAAATATCTTTAACATCAATAGTGAAGAAGATATTTTAAAAATTATTAATTAAAAAATAAACAGTTTGAAATAGATGCTATCTCAAACTGTTTTTTAATATAAATTATTCAATTAAAAGAAAGATTTAAAGGAGTAGTTGATTCTTTTGTACCATGAGGAAGACGTTTTTTTAAAGGAATGACTTTAAAACCCGGGCATAAATACATAAAAGGGGAATAACGTAATTCATGGCTAAGTATAGAAATAACTGTTTTTTGATCTAAAGATGTATAAACATCAAAAACAAGGTCAAAATCTAAAGGATGAATGTTTTTTAATTGAATGCGAGAATCTTTATGATTTTTAATCATTAATTTAAAAATGTGATAGTTACCTGCTGTAATACATAATTTCATGAAAGCACCTCCTTTTATAGTTTGAACAAAAGCATAAATAATATGAATAAAAATAGACAATTTTTATTAAAAAAATTATAATAAAGGAAACGGGGAGCTTTTTGCTGAGAGTAAGTATTGACTTAGACCCATAACCTGATTTGGATAATGCCAACGTAGGAGATATAGACGTTAACAGAGTTCAACAGGACTCTCTTTTTATTTCCAGGGAAATAAAAAAAGAATATTGTAAAGAAAGAAGGAAATTTGATGAAATTAAATAAAGAAGATTTATTATTGTATGGAGTAACAGATTCAAAATATTTAAAAGGAAGAAAAATGTCGGAATTAGTTGAAGAAGCCATTCTTGGTGGTGTAACAATGATTCAACTAAGAGAAAAAGAAATGACACATGAAGCATTTAAACAAGAAGCCTTGGATGTTCAAAGCGTGTGTCAAAAACATCATATTCCTTTGATTATTAATGATGATGTTGAATTGTGTAAAGAAATTGATGCAGATGGGGTCCATATTGGGCAAGATGATTTAAATTTAAAAGAAGCAAGAAAAATATTAGGTGAAGATAAAATTATTGGTGTATCTGCACATAATTATGAAGAAGCAAAAATAGCTTTAGAAAATGGGGCTGATTATTTAGGTGTCGGAGCTATTTTTGCAACTCAAACAAAAGATGATGCACAAAATATTTCAATGGAAACATTAAATGAAATTTGTCAAAAAGTTGATATTCCTGTGGTTGCTATTGGTGGTATTAATCAAGTGAATATCTTAGAATTTATGGGGGTTGCTATTGATGGTGTTGCTATCGTTTCAAGTATTTTTGGAAGTAATGATATCCAAAAAGCAAGTAGCCTATTAAAAGATAAAATTCAAAGAGTTATCTCTAATAAAATGCCAACTTGCCTTACAATTGCAGGTAGTGATAGTAGTGGAGGTGCAGGAATTCAGGCAGATTTAAAAACAATGCTTGCTAATCGTGTTTATGCCATGTCGGTTATTGCAGCACTAACAGCTCAAAATACTACAGGAGTGGATACTATTTATGATGTTGATGCTTCTTTTGTGGCTAGTCAAATGGATAGTGTGTTTACAGATATTTATCCAATGGCTGTTAAAATTGGAATGGTTTCTCAAAAAGAAGTCATTTTATCTATTAGTGGAAAGTTAAAACAATATCATGCACGTAATATCGTTGTTGATCCTGTGATGGTGGCTACAAGTGGGGCAAAACTTATTAGTGATGAAGCTATTGATACATTAAAAGAAAATCTCTTCCCACTCGCATCGGTTTTAACACCAAATATTCCTGAAGCCGAAGTTTTATCAGGATTAAAAATCAATAATGAAGAAGAAATGTTAACAGCAGCTAAATATATTGGAGATCATTATCATTGTGCAGTATTACTTAAAGGCGGACATCAAATCAATGATGCCAATGATTTACTTTATAAAGAAGGTAATTATCAATGGTTTAAAGGAAAACGTATTAATAACAATAATACTCATGGTACGGGATGTACTTTATCAAGTGCGATTGCTTCTTATTTAGCACGAGGTGAAAATTTGGAAAATGCTGTTAAAAAAGCTAAAGATTATATTTCGGGAGCGCTTGCGGCAATGCTTGATTTAGGACAAGGACAAGGACCAATGGATCATGGTTATGTTTTAGATAAAAAAGATTAGACGAATTGTCTATTTTATAGGTATAATAGTGGCGGGTGATGAAAATGAATTATTATGAAGAAGCCTTGAAATTACATGAAAAACATCAAGGAAAAATACATACGGAATTAAATTGTGAAATTAATACAATGGATGATATGTCTGTTGTTTATACGCCAGGGGTTGCTGAACCTTGTCGTAAGATTGCTGAAAATGAAGAAGATGTTTATCGTTATACAACAAAATCAAATACAATTGCTGTTGTCTCAAATGGAACAGCTGTTTTAGGACTTGGAAATATTGGAGCCAAAGCTTCGATTCCAGTCATGGAAGGAAAAGCTGCTCTATTTAAAAAATTCGGAGATGTCAATGCGGTACCTATTTGTTTAGATACACAAGATAAAGAAGAATTGATTCAAACAGTTAAAAATATTGCACCATGTTTTGGTGGAATCAACTTAGAAGATATTGCTTCTCCAGATTGTTTTGAAATCGAAGAAAGATTAGATCAAATGTTAGATATTCCTGTATTCCATGATGATCAACATGGAACAGCTGTTGTTGTTTTAGCGGCCTTATATAACGCTTTAAGAGTGACAAAAAAAGATATCAAAGATATTACAGTTGTTTTAAATGGGCCAGGAGCTGCAGGAACAGCTATTATTAAAATGATGCATACAGCCGGTGTTGGTAAAATTATTGCAGTGGATGAATTTGGAATTTTATATAAAGATAGACAAGAAGGACTTATTCCTCATAAGCGTGCTTTATGTGATATTACTAATCCTGATAATATGCAAGGTACATTAGCTGATGCATTAAAAGGGGCAGATGTTTTTGTAGGTGTTTCTAAACCAAATCTAGTAACTGATGAAATGGTTCATTCAATGAACAATGATCCAATTATCTTTGCAATGGCAAATCCTGAACCAGAAATTACTTATCAAAAAGCCAAAGCAGCAGGAGCAAGAGTTGTTGGAACAGGTCGTTCTGATTATCCAAATCAAATTAATAATGTTTTAGCTTTCCCTGGTATTTTTAAAGGAGCATTAGAAGCAAGAGTTCCTTCAATTACACCAGAAATGAAAGTAGCTGTGGCTAAAGCTATTGCAGATACAATCAGTGATGAAGATTTAAATGAAGAAAATATCATGCCAAAAATCTTCAATAAAGATGTGACAGCAGCTGTTGCTAATGCAATTAAACAATTTGCTAAATAAAAAAGATATTAACAAAATAAATGACCCTACCTATTTGGTAGGGCTATTTCATATCATTATATTATCATAGTTGAAGTGAAAGAAATCAATGATAAATATGGGTAGAGAGAATAGGGCGAAAATGATCAATGAAAATAATTGAGATAAAAGATAGAAATGATCAACTATTAAATATACTTGTAAATGTTTGGGAAGATTCTGTAAAAGCCACACATACATTTTTAAATGAACAAGAAATTGAACATATTAAAGAATATGTTCCAATGGCATTAAAGAGTGTTGAACATTTGATGGTTGTAGATAATGATGAAGCAATGTGATTTAAAACATACAAGAAAACAGAATTAGATGAAGAAGGAAACCCTTATCCGCTGTTATATATGAAATTAGATAGATAAGATTTTATAGAATTGTTTAAAAAATTAATTATAATGAATATGAAAAAAGAACAACAAACGGTTCACCTTGGATGAAATAACTACCACACACTTTTCTAGAGACAGGAGGTAGTTATTTTTTGTTATATATAGAAGTAATTTTACAATGATATCTATTACTGACATGCTTAATGCAAGTGTCCATACTAAATAATATATAACAAAAATGATTCTATTATGATAGAATGATACAAGGAGGTACATAGTATGGAAGTTATGCTTATTGTTGGGTTATTTGCTTCATCTGCGCTTTCCTTGAATTTTATTGTTAATCAAAAATATAAATTAGCAGGATCAATGAATATTATTAACTTATGTTTAGTGGTAGCGACAGCTTATCAATTTGATCAAGTAAAGAATATTGTTTGGTTATTTGGAATTGCGGCAGGAGTTGTACTTGTTTATTTTGTAGTAAGATTTCTTTTAAAGAAGAAGAAAAAAGAAAAACAACAATCTATTGAAAATAAGGTTGTTGATGTAGACGTTGTAGATAAGGAGAATTAGAGAATGGAAAAAGTATTAATTGAAATTGAAATGGAAAATGGAGATGTGATGAAAGGAGAACTTTATCCTGAAGTTGCACCAATTACAGTAGAAAACTTTTTAAAATTAATTGATGAAGATTTCTTTGCGGGATTAATTTTCCATAGAGTTATCCCAGGATTTATGATTCAAGGTGGGGGATATACAAAAGATTTTAAAGAAAAACATTGTGATTCTATTAAAGGTGAATTTAAAAGCAATGGTGTTAACAATGAATTAAAACATACAGAAGGTGTTTTATCTATGGCTAGAACAATGATCAAAGATTCAGCATCTTCACAATTCTTTATTATGCATAAACCAGCACCACATTTAGATGGTGAATATGCTGCATTTGGTAAAATTACTGAAGGTTTAGATATTGTAGATCAAATTGCCAATGTCCCTACAAATTTCCAAGATTGTCCAACAACACCAGTTGTGATCAAAACAATTAGAAGAGCGTAATTGTATGAAAGTAATGTTTATATCAGATCTTCATGGTTCTTATTATTGGGCAAATAGGGCCATTGAAAAATATCATGAAGAAAAAGCGGATAAACTTATTATTTTAGGGGATATTTTATATCATGGACCACGTAATGATTTACCTAAGGATTATAATTGTAAGAAGGTTATTGCTTTATTAAATCCTTTAAAGAAGGATATTATTGCAGTTAGAGGAAATTGTGATAGTGAAGTTGATCAAATGGTTTTAGATTTCCCTATGCGTAGTGACTATGCTTTGATGGATGTTGATCAACATCATTTCTTTATGACACATGGACATTTATTTAATGAAGATCAACTTCCTTTATTAAATGAAAATGATATTTTGATTTATGGACATTTTCATAAACCACTTGCTAAAAAAGAAAACGGTATTTATATTTTAAATCCGTCTTCGATTTCTTTACCTAAAGAAGGTACGAACAGTTATGGTATTTATGAAAATGACTGTTTTACAATTAAAACATTTGATAATGAAATTGTAAAACAAATACAATTAGATTAATGAAAGAATCGTTTGATAGATAATATCAAGCGATTTTTTAATGTGTGCCGGGCATGGCACTAATTCAGTTGGAGATAAACCAACCACAGGTATTTACCGCAAGTGTAATGAACTACAAGTCGTCGTCAGTGATGGCAAGGATGGAGGAAGTGGTGTAGTGATTCTTTTGAGCGTACGAACAGAAACTTGATATAAGGCTAAATGGTGGATGAGATTGCATTACAAATCGAAGTCCAAAAGGTAAACGTAAAACCAAGACGTTGTAAAAGTTAGAGGATTAGTGAATTACATAAAAATAACCTTCTTGTTAAAAAGTCCGTGCAAATTTATGAAAAGTATGGTATTTTTAGTTATGGTAGGAGGGATAGTCTATGGTTAAATATATTGATATCGCAGATGATATTAGAAGTAAGATTTTTGATAAAAAATATACATATGGACAAAAACTCCCTTATGAATATGTATTATGTGTTGCTTATCATTGTAATAAAGAAACAATGAAAAAAGCCTTGGATATATTAGTAAAAGAAGGATTGATTGTAAGAAGAAGAGGGGCAGGAACTTTTGTAAAGGATTATGATGCTTCTTCAGAAGATGCAACTCAACTTAAACAATCAGGATTGGGTTTAACACGAAAATTAAAAGGCAAAGGTGAATTAAAAAGTGAAATTATTGAATTTTCGGTTATACCGAGTGATGAGCATATATCTAAAAAATTACAAATAGAAGAGGGATCCTTTGTCTATCATATTATTAGAAAAAGAGTATTTGATGATAAACCGTATTGTTTAGAAATCACATACATGCCTATTTCTATTATTCCAAATTTAAAATTAGAGCATTTGAAAGGCTCGATATACCAGTATATTGAAAAAGAATTAAAATTAAAGATACAAAGTACGCATAAAACTATACGTGCTCATCTATCGAGTCCGTTAGAACAAGAAAATTTGGGATTGAAGGAATATGAACCATATATTGAAGTTGAACAAACGGCATATTTAAGTAGTGGGATTATCTTTGAATATTCATTTACGAGATATCATTACAACAATTTTGAACTTCAAACAGTAACGGTTCAATAGCCAAAAAACATAAAAAAACGCCATCTAAATGATAGCGTTTTCTTTTTTTAACAAAAAAATCAAAAAAATAACCGTTTTCAAAAACGTTGAAAAACCCTTATTTTATGCGGCTTTTTTAAAGATTATGTTTTTTTAAATTAAAAGTATGGTACTTTTAATTTAAAAAAACATTGACTTTTATTTGCATAATAGATTATACTATTAGTGTCAAAAAAATATTTAAGGGAGGAAAAATTTATGGACAAAATGGCGGATGTCTTAGGTCGCGCTGGTGCATGGTGCGGTCAAAACAAATATTTATCTGCAATTAAAAATGCGTTCC
>ENA-OPSK01001903-OPSK01001903.1-human-gut-metagenome-genome-assembly--contig:-NODE-1903-length-13888-cov-2.785585_pt1 | contig 13888 bp, 9 predicted proteins | sample MGYA00241807_ERZ501905 | MGnify/ENA primary metagenome ERZ501905 (study PRJEB25962, sample SAMEA2042111) | human gut metagenome | biome: human gut; feature: human-associated habitat; material: faeces...
ACGGCGAAGAACGAATCTATATCGCGGGACTCCGTTTTTTCCAAGAATTTCTGGATACGAGTCACTTCGTGATCCGTACGTTCCATCGTCGCGCCCTGCGGCAATTGCACCTGCATCAGCGCTACACCCTGATCCTCACCCGGCATGAAGGCCGTTGGAGTTTTCATGAAGCCCCAAACCATGCCCCCCACAACGAGTGCATAACAGACGACGAGCAGCAGCGGATGATGAATAAATCCGCCTACACCGTCGCGCACTGCAAAAGTAAGCGCTTCAAAGCCGCGGTTAAACCATCCAAAGAACCCACCTTTGCCCATATGCTCATCATGGTCAATGGGCTTCAAGATCTTGGCGCAAAGCGACGGCGTCAATGTCAGTGCAATGATGACGGAAAGCACCATTGCAGAAACAATGGTGCTCGAGAACTGCCGATAAATCACGCCGGTAGATCCGCCAAAGAAGGCCATCGGGATAAACACAGCTGACAGCACCATTGCAATGCCAACCAATGCCCCAGTAATCTGCCCCATTGATTTCACTGTTGCGGTGTGCGGATCTGTTCCGTCCTCACGCATCACACGTTCGACGTTCTCCACTACCACAATAGCGTCGTCAACCAACAGACCAATTGCCAACACCATGGCGAACATCGTCAGCATGTTAATTGAGAACCCCGTAGCAGCAAGCGTGCCGAAGGTGCCCAGAAGCACAACTGGCACAGCGATCGTCGGAATGATCGTTGCACGCCAATTCTGCAGGAAGAGGAACATAACGCAGACCACCAGAATAATGGCCTCAATCAGCGTCTTCACCACTTCATGCAGAGCCGCGCGAACGAAAGGCGTCGTATCGAAAGGAACGACGACCTCAACGCCTTGAGGCATCAAACTCTTCAATTCCTCTACTCGTTTCAGTACCGCAGCCTGCGTTTCCAAAGCGTTCGAACCAGAAGCCAGCTTGATGGCCATACCCGAGGCTGCATAGCCGTTGAAAGTACCCAACGCTATGTAGTCCTTCTGATCCAGTTTTACTTCGGCAACGTCACGCAAATAGACATTTGCGCCTTCCTCTGTCACCTTTAAGAGAATATTGCGGAAATCTTCGGGAGTCTCAAGCAAACTCGATGAAGAAATAGTCGCCGTAAACTCCTGCTTGCCGTCAGTCGGCTGTGCAGCAAGACTGCCGGTCGAAACCTGCATGTTTTGTGCGCTGATCGCCGACGTAATATCTGACGGATTGAGCTTGTACTTAACAAGTTTGTCCGGATCAAGCCAGACGCGCATGGCATAAGACGCACCAAATACTTGAGCTTCACCCACACCGCTCACACGCGCAAGCGGTTCCTGAATGTTCGAGGTCAGGAAGTCGCCCAAGTCAGCCGTCTTGATAGACGGGTCCTTACTCACAAAACCAACCACCATCAAGAAATTGGCAGAGGTCTTCTGAATCGTGACGCCGAGCTGTTGAACTACCTGCGGCAGAGAAGTAAGAGCAGTTGAGATCTTATTCTGCACCTGCACCTGCGCCATATCGGGGTTGGTGCCAGTTTCAAATGTCACCGTGATACTTACGCGCCCCGCGGAATCCGAAGTCGACTGCATATAGAGGTAGCCGTCGAGCCCTGTGAGGTTCTGCTCAATCACCTGCGTTACGGTATTTTCAATCGTGCTCGCAGATGCACCAGGATAAGTCGCGGTGATGCTCACTTGAGGAGGAGCGATCTGAGGATACTGACTCACCGGCAGCGTCGAAATCGACAGGATACCGGCTAGCATGATGATGATCGCGATCACCCAAGAAAAAACTGGGCGGTCAATAAAAAAACGCGAAAACATGAATCAGCGTCTCCGGGGTTAGAAGAGCGGCTTGCCTTCGGGAGCCGATTTGGGATCGTATTCTTTTGGGGTCACAACTGCGCCCGGCGCTGTACGTTGAAAACCTTCAAAGATCACACGGTCACCCGCCTGGATACCGGAATCAACAATCCAGAAAGTGCCTTGCGTTTGAGTGGCAACAATATTGCGACGCTCGACTTTATTGTCCTTATCAACGACATAAACGTAAGTATTGCCGCGCGTATCACGCATGACAGACTGCATGTGTACAAGGATCCCGTCCGGACGCAAGCCTTCAACAAGATTGGCTCGGACAAACATACCTGGAAGCAGAAGACGGTCAGGATTGGCAAATTCAGCACGCAGACGCACAGAGCCAGTACTTTCATCAACCTGTACATCCGTAAAAGTGAGTTTGCCCTTTTGAGCGTATTTCGATCCGTCTGAGAGAATAAGCTCTACTTCAGCAGCTCCCTGAGTATCGGTCTTAAGCGTGCCTGCCGCAATTTCACGCTGAATGCGAAGCATGTCGTCGGCAGTCTGTGTCACATCAACATAAATCGGATCGAGCTGCTGCACCGTCGTAAGAGCAGTTGTCTGATAAGCCGACAACAGCGCGCCTTCCGTAAATTCTGAACGCGACACTCGACCAGAAATAGGCGAGCGAACCTTCGTATAGTCAAGATTAATCTTGGCAGTCAGTACAGCAGCTTCCGCAGCTTTCACGGCTGCTTGAGCAGTCTTCATGGCTGCCTGTGCAGCATCATCAGATTGCTTAGAAACAGCATTAGTTTTCACAAGTTCTCGCGAGCGCTTAGCATCTGCTGCTGCTTGCGTAAGCTGAGCGCGCGCTTGCGCAAGCGAAGCTTCTGAACTTTTCAGCTGAGCTTCATAAATGGCCGGGTCAATCTGATAAAGCGGATCACCAGCCTTCACTTCCTGCCCTTCTTTAAAAAGACGCTTCTGCAGAATTCCATTCACTTGCGGACGAACTTCAGCAACAGTGTAGGAATTTGTCCGACCGGTGAGTACCGTCGCAATATGCAGAGGTTCGGCCTTAGCCGTTACCACAACGACTTCCTGAGGAGGCATTTGATGCTCTGCGGCGATGGCAGAGCTGACGAATGTATTTTTTTCGCAGCCCGTCAAAAGCACAACCGCACTGAGCGCAAGGCCTATCGCAGCATGAAGCGTTTTTTGTTTCAACAACATTCTCAATTCAACCCGACTTGACTGATCCATGGAACTTGGTTTGTGCAAATGAACATGCGTTCACTCTGAACAAGAGTTCAGAGTTATAGCATACAAAAACAGTATGCGGGGTTTTTCTAATACTCCTCTTTTATGCTTCTTCGCCAAACCCAAGTCCGTTCACAGGTAGAATTACCTAGTTTGAAAGCTCTATTTGCACTTTTTTGCAAAAGCTTCATCCTCAGCGGCGTCAGCTTCTGCGAACTGAACACCGTGTTGCTTTATTCCGGGAAGCCGGAGCCATGTTCGAAGCCCTCCATTTTCAATATTTCCTCGGCGGTCTCGTCTCGCTCATCACCATCACGAATCCGCCATCCAAAATGCCTCTCTTCATCAGTCTTACACAAGGCATGAGTGAGGAAAGACGGCGTCAACAAGCTAATTGGGCTGGCATTTATGCTGCAGCCATCATGCTGGTGAGTCTTGTCTGCGGCAATGTACTGCTTGCGTTTTTTGGCATTTCGTACGGTGCGATGCGCATTGCAGGCGGTCTCGTTGTCGCAGCGATTGGCTATCAAATGCTTTTTGGAGGTAATTCTCCGAACAAAGCGCCGATTGTTCGCCGCGACCGCGAGGACTATGCTTTTTTCCCCATTGCCATGCCGGGTATCGCGGGTCCCGGTACGATCGCTGTGGTCATCGGATTTTCTACAGAAATTGCAGAGCTCCCGGGCTATATCGATATGGCTATCGCTTTTGCATGGACGGCGCTAGCGATTCTGTGCGCAACCAGTCTCTCATGGTTCATCATGCGCTATTCCGATGTCATTTCAAATCGCCTTGGCCCCTCTGGAACTCTCGTCATCGGTAAGCTGATGGGGTTTCTGCTGATCTGTATTGGCGTTCAGTTCGTCGGATCTGGCATCCGAACTTTCATCGCCGGTGGCTAACTTCAACTTGAATTCAATAAAAAAGACCCCTTGGAAACTTCTTTATTCCAATAGGGTCTTTCTTTGAATTCCAACCAGCTTATTCCACTGTCACGCTCTTAGCGAGATTCCTTGGTTTATCGACATCCGTCCCGCAAACGAGAGCGGCATGATAGGCCAACAATTGGAGCGGTACGACGTGCAGAATAGGAGAGAGCATGCCGTAATTTTCCGGCAAACGAATGACTCTTTCCTCAGAGGTGATGTTGCTATCTCCATCGGCAAAAACATACAGTTCGCCCCCTCGGGCACGGACTTCCTGCATGTTGCTTTTAAGTTTCTCCAGAAGCCGATCATTCGGCGCGACCGTTACAACCGGCATATCCTCATCCACGAGTGCCAATGGGCCGTGCTTTAATTCACCTGCTGGATACGCCTCTGCGTGGATATAGCTGATTTCCTTTAGTTTCAAAGCACCTTCCAAGGCAATCGGATAATGCATGCCTCGTCCGAGGAAAAGAGCGTGCTCCTTCCGCGCGAATCTTTCAGCCCAATCAATCACCTGAGGCTCAAGAGCAAGTACAGCTCCCAACGCTGCAGGAACATGGCGCAAAGCCTTAAGTTCTCTTTCTTCGTCCTCTGGCGTGAGTCGGCCATTGAGTTTGGCGAGAGTCAGCGCCAAGAGATAGATAGCCGTAAGTTGAGTAGTAAACGCCTTTGTTGACGCAACACCGACTTCTACACCAGCACGCGTCACATAAGCAAGGCGACTCTCGCGCACCATAGCCGATGTAGCAACGTTGCAAATCGTCAGGGACTTTGTCATTCCCAACTCGGCAGCATGACGAAGCGCCGCCAATGTATCAGCCGTCTCTCCAGACTGTGAAATCGTTATCACTAATGTGTCCGGATCTGGCACAGAAATACGGTAGCGATACTCGCTTGCAATCTCAACATCGCAATGAAGTCCCGCAATAGCCTCAATCCAATATTTTGCCGTCAGCGCAGCGTAATAAGAAGTACCGCAAGCCAGGAAAAGCAGACGTTTCACACCAGTGAAAACCGTCTCGGCCTCTGATCCAAAGAGTTTAGGCGTAATGCCGGCAACGCCTTCGAGCGTATCGCTGATGGCACGAGGCTGCTCGAAAATCTCTTTTTGCATGTAATGGCGATAAGGTCCCAGATCCACTGCGTGGGAATAGGCCTGAACTGTGCGCACCGGACGTTCAACCGACATAAATTCGCTCCCATTTCGAGCGAAAACATCTACAGCATCCGGTGTAATTTCACAGACATCACCCTCTGCGAGATACAAAATTCGGTCAGTGATACCAGCTACAGCCATAGCATCTGAAGCTGCAAACATTTCACCATTGCCAATACCTACTACAAGAGGAGAACCCTGACGAGCCAGAACGACTCGATGAGGCTCATCCTTGCAAATAACTGCAATCGCGTAACTGCCGGCAAGTTCAAGCACACTTTTTTTTACGGCTTCAAGCAGATCACCTTGATAGTTCGAATGAATGAGATGGGCAATCACCTCTGTATCCGTCTGACTGGTGAAGTCATAGCCGAGATTCTTCAAACGCTCTCGAATGGACTCGTAATTTTCAATAATGCCGTTGTGCACGAGACCGATGAGTCCACGGGAAAAGTGGGGGTGAGCATTGCAGACTTCTGGTGCTCCATGAGTGGCCCATCGCGTATGTGCAATCCCTGTCGGAGCATTGAGTTCTTTAGCCTGTCGCGCTAATTCGGCAACTCGCTGAGTTGAACGTGCGCGGCGGAGCCCATCATCGCCAACGGTGGCTATGCCGCAGGAGTCATAACCCCGATACTCCAATCGCCGCAACCCTTCAATAAGCAACGGAACGACGTTACGACGAGCTGCCGCAGCCACAATGCCACACATATGTCTTCTCCCACAATTCAATCAGTTCTTTTTCACCGGGCGAGTCCACCCTTCCACCACTATCTGCCTCGCACGGCCAACCACCAGTTTGCCTGCAGGAACAGAACGCGTCACTGTTGTGCCCGCCCCCACTGTGGCACCAGCACCAACCAAGACAGGAGCGACAAGTTCAGTACCTGAACCAATAAAGGCATCATCACCGATCTCAGTGCGAAATTTATTTACGCCATCGTAATTACAGGTAATAGTCCCCGCTCCAATGTTGACGCGTTCGCCGATTGAAGCGTCTCCGATATAAGTGAGATGGTTCACTTTGCTTGAAAGCCCCACCACAGACTTTTTCACCTCAACGAAGTTACCAATGTGGTTTTCTCCCAGGAGTTTGGCGCCAGGGCGAAGGCGAGAGTATGGACCCACTCGGCTTCCCGTCCCTACTGATGCACCATCAATGTGGCAGAACGGAAGAATCTGTACACCATCGGCTATCTGGGCATCCCTGATGACGCAGTTGGCACCAATCTTTACATTGCTGCCAATCACGACTCGTCCCTCAAAGACGACATTCACATCGATTTCCACATCTTGTCCGCAAGTGAGTTCACCGCGCAAATCGAATCGATCGGGGTCAATAATCGTCACACCGGCCTCAAGAAGTCGTTCAGCCTGCACTCGCTGCCACACCCTTTCAAGCCGTGCAAGCTGTGATTTGGAGTTGATTCCTTCGACCTCCCAGACATGCTCTGGATGGACTGTTGTAATCGACACGCCGTCATTAAAGGCGAGACCAATCACATCGGTAAGGTAGTACTCCCCTTGAGCGTTTTGATTTTTCAGACGACTGAGCCAATCAGCAAGATGAGCTGTCGGGAGGCACATGATGCCGGTATTCACTTCACAAATTCGTTTTTCTTCGGAGGAAGCATCTTTTTCCTCAACGATTGAAGCTACGGCACCTGAAGCATTGCGCACAATGCGTCCATATCCTGTTGGATCCGAAAGCTCTACTGTTAGTAATACTAAACTGCCATCAGCTCCCGCCTCAGCCATGGCCATCAGCGTCTTTTGGGATAACAATGGTACGTCCCCCAAACAGACCAGCGTCAAGGGATCTTCGGGGTTAATTGCTGCCAGCGCCTGCATAAGTGCATGCCCCGTACCTAGCTGTTCCTGCTGAAATGCAAAGACGATATCTGTGCGGCCCTCGTAATGCTTTCTCACGATATCAGCAGCATGCCCAATCACAACCACTCGCGGATGATCGGCTAAGCCCGCCGTGGCATCAAGTACATGGTCAAGCAGCGGGCGCCCAGCAAGCGCCTGAAGCACTTTGGGCAAACTAGAGTGCATACGTTTGCCTTTACCTGCAGCGAGAACAACTACGTTCATGATGAATCCCAGACTGTATGAATGGAGCGAATTCTAACGAACGAAGGGCTCTGCCGAAGTAGAGCCCTTCCAATCACTCGTAAAAGAAAGCCTTGAATGATCAAATCGAGGCTGAAACCGTCACAACTGCAGGAAGGCGACCGCGACCAACCTCCGCATCAACCGGACGACTCATGAGATTGCGATGGCGCTCAGCTAAAAACTTTTTATTGTCGGCGGTCGGAAGCAAAGACCCCACAACCATACCGAAGCCAGCAGCAATAAAGCCACCCAAGACATTCGGAAACACTTCACCTAAAGCTGACCAGGTAAGCACCACCCAGACTGCGCTACCAAGGAAAATCGAAATGTAGCAGCCCAGACGCGTAGCCTTCTTCCAATAAAGTCCGCAAACGAGCGGCCAGAAAGCTCCTACAACCGGAAACTGATAAGCCATTGCCACCATGTCATAAATAGCTGCCCCCTCAAGCGCGATCGAATAGGATAGAACGCAAACAGCGAAAACAGCGACGGAGAGGCGCATGGCTCGAAGCATATTGCGATCGTCGATTTTCATAAAGTGACGAAGCACATTCTCAACAAAAATTGTGGATGGAGCCAGCATCGTCGCAGAGGCCGTCGACATAACAGCCGAGAGCACAGCACCGAAAAATACTACACGCAGCCACATCGGCATGTAATCGCGCACGAGCGTCGGAAGAAGCTGCTGCGGATCCTCAGACAACATCTTTTCAGCGGCATCCGGCATTACAAGAATGGCGGCAACAACGATGAACATCGGCACGAAAGCAAAAAGAATGTAAAACGATCCCCCAAGGATGGGACCTGCAACTGCCGTCGGCAAATTCTTTGCAGACATGACGCGCTGAAAAACGTCTTGCTGAGGAATTGAACCGATCATCATCGTCATCGCAGCTGAAATCCAAAAGAGCCAGCCAGTGGTCGTGGGTTCAGGAAATGCGTGAAAGAGGTCGCGTCCGCGGGCATAGTCGACAACCTTATCCATGCCGCCAGCAAGGTCGGTCGCAAACCACAGGATGGCAACAAGACCTACAACGATGACTATCATCTGCACAAAGTCCGTCATCGCTACCGACCACATGCCGCCGACCATCGTATAAGCCAATACCACAGCCGCCCCAATCACCATACCGGTGGTCATCGAGACTGCGCCTTCAGTGATCAGATTAATGACTAGACCAAGCGCCGTTACTTGAGCGCCTACCCAGCCAAGGTAACTGATAACAATCGCGACTGAACAAAGCAACTCTACAGAGCGCCCGTAACGATCACGATAGTAGTCACCAAGCGTAAGGATGTTCTGCTTATAGAGTTTGTGAGCAAAAAACGTACCCACCAGGATCAGTGCCATGCCTGACCCAAAAGGCTCTTCGATCACCCCGGCAATTCCGCTTTCAATGAAGCGTCCAGGAAGCCCAAGAATCGTTTCTGAGCCGAACCATGTCGCAAAAGTTGCCGTAATGACCATAGGCAGCGGGAGGCTGCGGCCGGCGAGAGCAAAGTCACTCGTGTTCTTGACACGAGTCGCTGCAATAACACCGATAGCAATCGTAGCAACGATATAGAGCAGGACAAAACCAGTCAGCGTCATCTCTTCCTAATCCTTATAAAAACGACGTTGAACGGAAAACCGTAAGATTTATTTCTCGCGCATTTTAGGTTTCACACCCCAAATACGCGCCTCTCATGCCCCCTAATGTATTCCCTGAAGTCAGGAATCGGGCAAGACTTTATCGAGATCAAAAAAAATGCACTGCATTCGCTAAAAAATGCAGTGCATTCAACTAGTTAACAATAAGTTCTGGAAAGCGTTTATGGCCCTGTATGCTATTTTATGCCGACCATCCGATCGCTTATTGTCGACAATAATTCAACTTTATGCCTGTGCACTAGATTCGTTTTGGCGAATGGCACATAGAAGCCAACCACCAGTCCCTGTCACAGGTTTTTCAAGCACCCAGATTTCATCAAAGGTTTCAGGTTCTCCATTTACGACAAGCGAACCAGAGAAGCGAACACTTGCATAGTAGGTACCGTCCTGCTGAGCGATGCCAAGGAGTTCATTTTCCAAAGTTTTCACTTCGGTGTGGTAAACCTCACCCTTGCGCTCACGCAACTGATGCGTCACGGCAGTAAAAATTTCATTTGACGTGAAGTCAGAAATCTCTATCACATTACCTGTATCCCAGGCTTGTTGAAGCTTTAGGTAGTTGTCGCGGGCCGTCTTCAAGAATCCTTCACGATCAAAATCTACAGGCGTCACATCGACAAGTCCGGAGCTCTCGGCAGCGCTGGAAGATTCCGAAGCAGCGCCTCCCATTAATTGATCCATGAGACTGCCGCTACGAACACCCCCCTGCGACTGTTGGCAGTTTTGCTGGGGAGCAGAATTCGACTCGCGCTGCATAGTCTGCTCCATATCAGTCTGACGCTGTTGGTCAAACGGATTGGATCCAGCTGGGCCACCTGCAGTTTGAGGACGACGGCGCATCAGGAACATGCGCACAACAAAAAAGACCACAACTGCAAGCAGTAAACCAGTAATCAGACTGGAAATCCCTGCACCATTAATACCGAGAAGACTCAAGAGTGCAGTAATGCCAAGCGCTGCAGCGATACCACCAAGCACACTGCGCATCATGGATGGTTTTTGTGCTGGTGTTGGTGCCGGAGCCGCCTTGGGCTGAGCTTGATTAGCTCTAGGCTGTGCTGAAGGCGCCGCCGGAGCAGCTGTCGGAGCACGCTGCGAGAAGGTGGGAGCGGCCTTGCCAAAACTTGCTCCACCGCCGAAGCGTTTAGCTGCATCAGCATCGAACGACGTGGTAGCAAGGGCTACACAGACGACGAGGGCTGCGATGAGATTCTTCATTAACTTTTCCTTTGAGAAGTCGATGCGACGGGTCTCTCGCCGCAGGGGATCAATCGGGGAATCCGATCGCTAAGAGCGCCTTTTTATGGCTTGATACCGATGTGGAGCGCGCAAACTCCGAAAGTCAGATTGTGCCACTTCACACGAGAAAACCCGACTGATCGCATTAGATTTGCAAAGGTTGGCTGATCAGGGTGCATGCGAATAGATTCAGCTAAATATCTATAAGAATCAGCATCTCCTGCAATTTTTCCTCCCAACCAGGGCATGAAGTGAAACGAGTAAAAATCGTAAAAAGGCTTTAAGAGAGGAGCACACTTGGAAAATTCAAGCACCAAAAGCTTTCCACCCGGTTTGAGTACGCGGAGCATCTCAGCCAAAGCACGATCCTTGTGAGTCATATTACGGATGCCAAAAGACACCGTCACACGATCGAACGCATTGTCTTCAAAAGGAAGATGTTCAGCGTCTGCCTGTATCACCTGACAATTGAGGCCTAATTGTTCCAAACGTTGACGGCCATAGCTGAGCATTTCATAGTTGATATCGGTAGCGGTAATATTTTCTGCATTTGTCCGATGTGCAAAAGCAATTGCCAGATCACAGGTCCCGCTTGCGATATCCAGTAGCTTCATGCCCCGAGTGACTTCCGCCTCTCGAATGCAACGGTGCTTCCAACCACGATGCATACCAAAGCTGAGTATGTCATTCATTAGATCGTACTTCGGGGCCACACTATCAAAAACCTCACGAACCTTCTCTTCTTTTTTGGCTTCTTCAACTTTAATGAACCCAAAATCAATTTGTTTTTCCGCTTCACTCACGTTTTTTTTCGATTTATCCGTCATTTTATCTTCAAATGATTGAGGGATTAGGCATGTCCGCAGCCACCGTGCGGAGGTCTATTTTTTGTCACAAAAGGAGCATTTCTAGGATCATGAGGATCGCGTGAAGCACCCACTTTTTCTAGTTCTTCAAGGTATTTCTGCCAAAGCACATCACGCTCATGATCAAGCTTCTCAAAATAGTCCCAACTGTAGACGCCTGAATCGTGACCATCGTCATAGAGAAGCCTGAGAGCATACTGTCCCACGGGCTCTACTCCTTTCAATCCCACTTCCGCCTTTCCTACTTGCAGAACAGCTTCGTCAGGAGAGTGCCCCTGAACTTCAGCAGACGGAGAAAACACACGCAGAAACTCAAAGGGAAAAACCGCACGAGCATTATTTTGATAAATAAGTTCGAGCGTGCGAGTCTTCTGATGCACAAGCACTTGAACGGGGACTTTCATAGCTTGAATCCTGAACAAGCAAAAAGCCGCCCGCCGAAAGGGCGAAGCGGCTTGATAAAAATGGTCCCGCGACAGGGACACGCGCCACTTGATATTTATGGAAATCTCAAGAAACCATCGTTTCCGTGTACCTTCTTGTGTACTAAAAACGAAAGGCTAGGAAGCGCGAATACAGCTCACCTTGTCGCGCTTTCAGATGCCGGAGAATAACACAAACCTTTACTAGGGCGCACCGGCACGAACTCCCTATGACATATAAAAGAGTCTGCCAGAACTTTCAATCGTCGACACGCTCACGATGAGAATCATCAATCTTTACCATCAGCCGGCTAATTCCCATCTCAAGCCCCTCAGAACAGACCTGGCGAAGCGATTTCATCGTGGGAATTTTGGGAATTTCGGGAACGCCTACTGCGAGTAGGCTTCGCAGGCAATTTGCCTTTGGGAATTCTTGGGAATTTTGGGAATTCCTTTAAATTTCATAAACATATGAAAAACCCGCCGCAGGAACATTCCCCACGACGGGTAAAGATGCTTTAGGCGCCACCGCCCGAAGATTTATCAATCGGCATCACTACATAGACGCATCGAGCGCCTGACAGATGCGGGGCAATCATCTTCCCCTGCGGGCCAGATGCTTTGAACATGTATGGATGACTTCGATCGTTTTGTTTCAGCAGTCCTTGTTTAGCTAATGCACTAAGCACAACCTTTGGCACATCCCCGACCGGACATAACTCAGCATCAAACAATGTACGGTTGATAAATGCTTCGGTAGGGATATCTTCAATGGTTACTTTCAACACACCCATACAGGGAAGGGCCGAGGCCGCCTGAATTGGCGTGTCACTGCCAGGCCGCTGAAGCGCAAAACGCCCACGGTTCGCACTGATTTTCTCCACGACGTATAGAACGCGCTCGCGATCCTGCATTTCTGCTGTCTTGTATTCGGCGCGCCACGCTCTGAAGCACTTAGCCGCAAACTCTGAAGGCATGCCAGCCGTCCAGGGAAGAACACCAAAGCGAATAGCTAGCTCACCCGCTTTCGCAATTAATGCGCAACGTCTAGCAACGCGAACGATTTGAGTGTCTTTCGTCCCGCAGTGCTTATTCACCCAATCGCTCATCTGCTCCCGCAAGTTGCTTTCAAACTGCGACACACCAATAACCGCAATATGAGCAATCAACGCCCGAATGAACGCCGGTCCCGCCGTACCATAAGCTTCTGACTTTGACGCGGTATTGATCTGATTGGCGTATTGAGCGGCAAGCGCTAAACGCTCATCCTTTGTTTTCGTCGGATCAAATTCACCATCAAACACGCCGAATTCGGGACCGCCTGCCGCCGCTGGGATATCAGCCATGCGCATTTTTACGCCTTCCTTGAGCGCGCCTTTTTTCCCAGGAGCTTTTGCCGCATAGTCCTCTATGGTCTCCTCTCCGGTGGAAAGGAATAGAAGCCGCCAGGTCAGCACACGACGCGCCTCCAAACCCTTTGTTGCACGGCCTTTCCCGCGTTCATTACCGAGCATGTAGATAATCAACGCAAGCAACGCGGGGGATGCCTGCCCAATCTCATCCAGAATCAACGGCAAATGCGTATGCGCGGCGGCGGCGCTTTCAAGCCCGTTGTCGGTAGTACGCCAGGTTCCCATTTCTCCTCGTTCATTAGCCGGCCCCCAAAGCGAGCACAACGCACGGGCGCAAGTGCTTTTTCCTTTGGAGGATTCTCCGTAGAAATGGAAGCCGCCAGATTCCTCGCTTGTGAATTCCAAAAGCGGCGCCGCGAAACCGAGGCAGATTGCGAACCCTATCCGGCTTGAGAGCATAGAAGGCTTTCCGACCTTTTCTTGCCAGTCGGCCAGGGTTCCCTTCTCCGCATAGACAGGTTCGTTCTTTGGATCTCCCGTATAGATAATCCCGCTTGTCTCACTCTTGCCAATGATTCCCAGGCGAGGAACCGAGAACGCTTCACCATGATTCACCCAGCCATGATGGTCAACACCCAACACACGCGCTCGCACTGGGAAGCGATTAAGAAAGTTGACGATAAAGGCGCTCCCCCCTTGAGAATTAATGGCATGACGAATTTCAAGCCCATTGTCGGCCAGATATGCCACCACCTGAGCAGGGCTTTTCATCAATACCGAGCACGGAATTGTGCCTTGCCGGAAATTGCCATCTTGATCAATCCATTTCAACGCAAGCCGCCAATCATCCCCCTCTGACGAACGCACCTTTGCAACCACTTCAAGAGGTCCGCAAACCGGCATCGGAGAGCCTTCCCGCCGAGTGAAGAAAACGCCTAACGGGCCGAATGAATAAGCATCACCATTGGCAAGCATGAAAGCCTTAGAGCCGTCTTCGTTCTCTGTCAAACCGGTTGGTTGATTGGCTTCTCCCGCCGCCTCGAACGCCTTCACGCCCGCGCTCGTCGGCTTTTCTTTGGCC
>ENA-OPSK01001915-OPSK01001915.1-human-gut-metagenome-genome-assembly--contig:-NODE-1915-length-13810-cov-7.500036_pt1 | contig 13810 bp, 13 predicted proteins | sample MGYA00241807_ERZ501905 | MGnify/ENA primary metagenome ERZ501905 (study PRJEB25962, sample SAMEA2042111) | human gut metagenome | biome: human gut; feature: human-associated habitat; material: faeces...
GCCAGCCGTAGCTTTTTGGGAACTTAGACCGCAGCGTCAGCAAGGTTGATTTTTCATGCCTGACTTTTGACTCTTCTGCTCGTTCTTGCTCTGTGCGGCAGTTTTTAGGATTAATGCCGGAAGTGTTGCGGTCGAGTAGCTTGTGGCTTTGCAGGCGCAATACAGCAAATAAACATAAAAAACTAACTGTAAGATGAAACCTGAAATTGTGGTGATGAACTTCACTCATGTATATGAGCAGGAGCGTTTTCTGTCAAATAGTCATTTCTGCTGGATTGACTGTACCGACCTTAATGGCACCGACTGTTACTGTGATGCTGAAGCAGCAGATGCGCTCAGACGTAGGATGAAGCCTTACAGTCCACACGGACTGCATTTTATCGATTCTGGCAATTATCATTACGTCAGCAAGTTTTGGACCGATAAAATAAGCGAACCGTTCTCAATGGTAGTATTCGACCATCATCCCGACATGCAGCCGTCTTTATTCGATGAGATGCTTTCGTGTGGCTCTTGGGTTAAGACCATGCTCGACACTAACAAGTTTTTGCGCAAGGTGCTTATCGTTGGGGCAGCCGACAGACTTATCCGGGCTGTTCCTGATGAGTATCGCGACCGGGTAAAGTTTTATGGTGAGTCTTCTTTAGAGCATGCTGAGGCATGGAGAAAGTTCTCAGCTGAACATGTCGACGAGCCTGTGTATATTTCAGTAGACAAGGATGTGCTTAATACTGACTCTGCCGTTACCAACTGGGATCAGGGCTCTTTGTCGCTTGCATCACTTGAGAGTTTGCTTTCAATAATACTCCGAAACGAGAACGTCATAGGCATAGATGTTTGTGGAGAATGTACTCCTTCGCTCGACCTGTTTGACGAACAGCGCAGCATTAGTATTGACGGCAAGGCCAATCACGAACTTTTGTCTCTTTATTGCAGACTTGCTTCTGCCCGTTGATGGCCCTGCTGTCTGTCTTTATCTTTGCGTTGACTTTATGCAATGCCGAGCAGCTCTATCTCAAATATCAATGTTGAGCCGCCCGGTATTCCCGGTTGTGAGAATTTTCCGTAACCCAGTTCTGCCGGTATATAAATTTCCCATTTGTCGCCTACGCACATGTATTGCATGGCAATAATCCATCCTTCAATGAGGTCACTCAGTCTGAAAGCCACAGGAGTTCCGCCAACGCTTGAGTCGAATGTTTTGCCGTCAATGGTGCGTCCTGTATAGTGTGCCGTTACAATGCTTCGTGGAGTAGGGTGTACGCCGTTGTCGTTTCCAGCCGAAAGCACTTTGTAATAAACGCCTTTCGGCAGAGCCATTACGCCTTCTTCGCCGGCTTTTGCCTCAAGCCATTCGCGGTTAGCCTTGATATATTCTTTCTTTCCCATTCTGTTTTTCTTTGTTTATATAATTTTTTCCGGCTGTAAAGGTAGCTGTTTTTTTGATTATTCTGTGCCTTTTATATTGCAAACATTTATCTGCTGCTCATGTTTTGGGCAGACTGGACATTTCGTGCCTGGTATATATAGGATTCGGCTCGGCATTGCAGATTCAAAAAATGTTTTTTTTGTTTTGCATTGCTCTCGCCTTTCACTATATTTGCAAAAGAATCAATGCACAAAGACAATATGGAAAATAAGGTTTATACATATAAGCATCCTCACCCGTCAGTTACGGTTGACTGTGTCATTTTCGGATTCGATGGCGCCAGTCTCCAGGTGTTGCTTATCGAGCGTGGTGCTGAGCCGTTTAAAGGCTGTTGGGCATTTCCCGGCGGATTTCTCAATATGGATGAGTCGGCAGCCGAGGGTGCCATGCGCGAACTAGAAGAAGAAACAGGACTGACCGGGGCTTATATGGAGCAGTTTCATACATATAGTGCCCCTGACCGCGATCCGCGTGAGCGTGTAATAACAATAGCACATTATGCTCTTGTACGCACAAGTGAGGTGCGTCCCGGCGACGATGCCTCAAGGGCGCGGTGGTTTTCGCTCAACGAGGTGCCGCCTTTGGCCTTCGATCATGCACGTATATTGAAAGATGCCCTTACACGTTTGCGTGAGCGCATCCATTTTCATCCCGTAGCCTTCGGCCTTCTGCCAAAAGAGTTTACCATGAAGGAGTTGCGCACCCTTTATGAAGCAGTATTTTGTGTTAGCTTTGATCATCGGAGCTTTGGTGGCAGAATGTTGCGTACAGGCCTTCTTGTTAAGGTTGCGCCTGCATCAGGTCATAAAAGTTCTGTCTATCGCTTTGACGCTGAAAAGTATGAGGAACTCAGGCGTAACGGCATATTTCCGGAGTTTTAGCTGTCGGCAGAGTTTTGCTTGTTATTATCAGATAATAGTTGTTTCGATATGAAGAATTTATTGTTGAGTGCAGCCATTGGCGACATTGCCGGCAGTGCTTATGAGAGCAGATATAATAGTACGAAGAATTATGATGCCGTTGAGATGTTTTCTTCTCACGCCCGTTTTACCGACGACACAGTATGTACTTTTGCTTGTGCCGAAGCCTTATTGAACAATCTCGACATGGCCGATAATCTGTGGAAGCGTACCAACGGGCATCCGCATGCAGGCTACGGCTACAGGTTCAGGCTTTGGATGGCTTCATCTGTCCATAATCCTTATGGCAGCTACGGCAACGGCAGTGCTATGAGATGCAGTGCTGCCGGATGGCTTGCCGGAACCGAAGAAGAGTGTGTCGATATGGCACGTCTTACGGCTATGCCCACTCACAATCATCCTGAAGGTATAAAGGGGGCTATGGCAACGGCCCTGGCTGTGTATCATCTCAAGACGGGCCGCGACAAGGCGTATGTCAGGTCTTATGTTCTCGAACATTTCTATCCTGACTGGGCATTAAAAGGTTATGCCGATATCCATGATGACTACGTAAACGACACCACCTGTCAGGGCACGGTGCCGGCAGCTCTTATTTGTTTTCTTGAGTCGAAAGATTATGTCGACTGCATCAAGCTTGCCATTTCTCTCGGCGGCGATGCCGACACTCTTGCAGCCATTGCCGGGCCTATGGCTTATGCCTTCTACAGGTCTATGCCTGACAACTTGCAGGATGAGGCTTTAGCTATGCTTCCTGAATGGATGCGCCGGGTCAACAGCGATTTCGACGCGGCTGTCTCTTTATAGCCGCGTCTTGTCCGTGCCGCTCAGGTCTTTATGCCTTCGCGTGCGTGCCTGTCAGTTTGTGCTTCTGGTCTTTTCTGCCACGATGTCTGCCATCTGTTTATGGTTGGCTGCGTTGTTGGCTGCTATGACGCCGCCCTTTTGCGTCAGTTTTACAGGCGATCCGTCTGTGGCTGTTATTGTGCCTCCGGCTTCAGTCACAATTAGTGAGGCTGCAGCATAGTCCCATGGGCTGAGCAGATATTCAAAGTAGAGTTCGCAGCGGCCCATTGCCAGATAGCACAGTTCCGGGGCGCAAGCGCCGAAGCGCCTTATGTCGTTGCAGCGGCCAAAGGCTTCAACTATAATGTCAGAGCACATCTGTGCATACTCTTTGTGGTAGACGGGCAGGGCTGTGCATAGCAGCGAGTTCTCAAACGGACGGTCTGACACGTGTATCTGTCGTCCGTTCAGAAAAGCCCCTTTGCCTTGCTCTGCATAAAACATTTCTCCTGTCATCGGTATATACACCACGCCCATAGCCATGTCTTCATTGTGCTTCAGGCCTACGCATATTGCGCATTGCGCTATGCCGCGGCTATAGTTTGCCGTGCCGTCAATTGGGTCTATTATCCATGTGTATTCGTGCGATGTGTCCCACATGTCTTCTTCTTCACACAGAAATCCGCTGTCAGGCATCAGTTCTTTCAGTCTGCCGCACAGGAAGTCCTGCACAGCCACATCTGATGATGTCACGATGTTGGCAAATCCTTCTTTTTCTGATATTTCGAAGGCATCGGTCTGCATCAGTCCCGCAGCCTCCTTAACTATGTCTATAATTTGCTGTAACGATGGAGTGTTCATATTCTGTTCTGTTAATATGTTGTTGATTCCGGCTTCAGCCGTTCAACTTGCAAAATTATTAAATTTACGCTCATTTGTCGTCATATTTTCATATTTTATACTTTTTTCTTGTTTGATTATAATGACCTGTTGCTGTTTCTGTAGTCTTGTTTCGGTGTATCGGTTTTTCTGTTACTTTATTCTTTTGTTTTAGACCTTATTATTATTGTCATAACAGGTTCATGGGCAAAGTATAAAAAGTCAACGTTATTTTCTTGAATTCCTTTTAAACCCAAATCTGTTATTATGATTCGGTCTGTATTTTTGCTTTATATTGAGCGGCTTTTTGTTGGATTTTTGCAGGCATAGTGGGCCATGTCAAGAAAAAGCGAACAAAAAGAGGCCAATAGAAACAAAAGGCGGGCTGAAAGCATCAATGCATAAAATTGATAAAGTTATATGCGGTCTGATAACCGATTGGGGGTAAATCTTGCGAAATAGTTTCTCTTAATCCTATATAGTGTTCTAATATTTGCATCTCATCTTCGTTTAGGTAGGCAGAAAATATCTTTACATTAACCATTTCTGCTGATATCTGAAAGTGAAAAGTTTTAATATTAATAAATTGAAATATATGTCTATATGGCTTAATTTATAAAGCGAAATGATATTTAATTGTAATAATTCATTGCGGTTTGTTTTATTTTGTCTATATTTGACAAATATAATCATATAAATTCTTATAAAATAATTTAACTATGAAAAAAACTTTACTTTTATTTTGCTTAGGACTGTCTATGCAGAGTCTGACAGCTTCAGCGTCTTATTCGTTCGACAAAAGTGTCAATCATGTATCTGCTGTTGCCGACGGGACACAATGGACAGATTTCGCTGCTTCAAGTTTTGAAGGTGGCGAGGGTACGGCTGAATCGCCTTATCTGATAAAAACTCCGGAGCAGCTTGCTAAACTGGCTAAAGATGTTTACGACGGTACTTCTGTATACGAAAATACATATTTCAAACTGGTTGCTGATATTGATTTGGCAGGTCACGACTGGTTCCCTATCGGATACAACTGTTCTGTTGGTGAGGAAAATGTAAGAGTTGCTTTCAGCGGAAAAGTAGACGGCGACGGCCATAAAATTACTAATCTGACCATTCCTGGTTTGACAGACTATAAGTCAATGGGTATGTTTGGATTCACTGATCCGGGCTTTGAGTTGAGAAACCTGACAATTGAGAGCGGTTCGATTACGGGCGATATGGTTGTTGGTCCGTTTGTAGGCTCAAACAGCGGTATCATTGAGAATTGTGTCAACAAGGTTGACATATCATGTGTTTACTATTATGCCGGCGGTATCGTTGGTTCTAATTACAGAGAAGGCGTCATCAGACAGTGCGTTAATTATGGAGATATTACAGCCGGAAGCGAAGGCGGAAATGGTATGTCAGCAGGAGGTGTTGCCGGTACATGCTACAGCCTGATTGAAGAGTGTGCAAACTTCGGTGATGTTAAAGCTATGACAAATGGTGCAGGCGGCGTTATCGGACTGCTTGAGGGTGGCGTTATACGCAACTGTATTAATACCGGTAAAGTGAGTGGTCCGGAGCGTCTCGGCGGTATCATTGGTGATGCCTTAGGCCGTGGAGACAACTGTGAATTATACAACTGCTATAATGTCGGTGCAATAGATGGCAACTCTACTTTAGGCGGTATCATGGGTCTTGCCATGTTCCAGAATTTCAACACGCTTAAGATGCACGACATGTATTTCAGCTCTGATGTGTTTGCCGGTTCTTCATGCGGTGAAGTTACCGATATCTTTGGTGCCTTCGAAATAACAAATGCTCCTGTCATGACTTCTGAGCAGATGAAGGCTGAAGATTTTGTTACTACGCTCAACAACGGTAGCGGCAGCGAAGATAAGATATGGGCTGCTGATACAAAGAACATAAACAACGGTTTCCCGATTTTGAGCTTCATGGAGTCTATCGGCACCGGAATTGCAAGCCCTGCGTTTAATGACAATATCAATGTCTATGCAGCTGACAACAGAATTGTTGTTGAGGGTGCAGACGGAGAGATGATGCAGGTATACACCGTTGGCGGACAGATGGTTTATAGCGGCAAGGCATCTGACATAAGCTCTAAGCCGGGTCTGTTTATTGTTCGCATCAACAATAATTCATATAAAGTGCTTGTTAAATAAAGCGCAGTGATAATATTGTAAACCAAGTATGCGGCCGGATGGCCGGTTTAGGATTAAACATATAGCAGCAGAACACGGAACCAATAAAAACTGTTCCGTGTTCTGTTTTTTTGTTAGGTCGTTTATTAATCTGACATCCGATTTATGATGTCTAAAAGATTAAGGTTCAACCATCTTTCGTCATTGCTTTCGCTAAACGTCATAGTCAACACCGTCATTACTGCAGCCGTATAGACAACTAATGCCAGGATTTTGTGTCTTCTGATAAAGAGAATCAATTCTTCAGTAAAATCTTTCATATAATATGGGTTAAATACGCAGCAAATATAGTCTGTTTTGTTCATATTGCCAAATCCTCTTTTGTCGTGTCGTTGTCCGATGCTGTTCGGCGTAAAGGCATTTCAGGCGTTTTCAAAGAGCTTAAAGCCTTATTTTTTACTTTGTTTTAAATAGGCATTGATTATCTGATAGTTACGTCGCTTGCTGTTATGTTGCGGCGTAACTTATATGCCGTCATTATTTTTTATGATTTATTAACTCTTCCTTTTCTCCTTTTGACTGTATAGGCCGGTTTTTGTTGCCTGCATTCTTAGCCCATTTTTGTTTAGCTGTTTGCGCCATATCCCGACGCATCAGTTTCGCCATTAAAACTCATTTGTTTGTGCCTAAAAACTCAGTCACTTTTGCATCAAAAGTGGCCGAGTTACGACTCAAAAACAATAGGTTAATGAATTGAAACCTATGCGTATTGTTTTGCTTACGGTCTGTACTAAATTGATCTTCATTTCTCTTGTTTGTTAACGAAAAGTATATGTTCTTGTTTCATTTTTTTTGCGTCTTAAAATGATTGTGGGCGTTTTGGCAAGTTAATAATAATGATTTTGTTCATGAAATATACTTTGATATATTCATTGATTGTTGTTTATGCAGAGCTTATTTTGAGTTATTAAATAAGTATGGTTGAAAAATCTTTAAAATATTTGTAGCGTGTATAATAATGTAGTTAAAATCATGTATTTTCAAATTAAATATATTAATTTTGTAGGAGTATATACTTAATTAGAGATATCAAGATGGCAAAGATATTTGACAATATTGAACTTAAGTTTGAAGACGGATTAAAAAAGGCTATAAGTTCACAAGGTGTAAAACGTGTTGATTTTTGTGTTGGATATTTTAATCTTCGTGGTTGGAATCTTGTCGTTAATGAAATAGATCAATTATCTGGAGATTATGTTGATGAAGATGGTAGAAACGTGTATCGTACTTGTAGACTATTGATAGGTATGCACAGACCTCCAGAGGAATATATTCGTATATTGTATTCTAATAATGATGAACTACCTGATTCTGAAATGGTTCAACGTTGTAAATTACAGATTGCTCTTGATTTTAAACGCCAGCTCCTATTAGGTCTACCAACAAAACAGGATGAATGGACATTACGCCGTTTATCGACACAGATGAAAGATGATAAGGTTCGTGTTAAACTCTTTTTACGTGAACCTTTACATGCTAAATTGTATTTAGCATATCGGCCAGATGATTTCAGTAATCCTATTTTATCATTGATGGGTAGCAGTAATCTTACGTATAGCGGACTTACAAAGCAAGGAGAATTAAATGCGGAGTTTGGTGATAGCGACCAAGCAAAGAAATTTGCAACTTGGTTTGATGACCGTTGGAACGACCGCTTTTGTGTAGATATAACAGAAGAACTCATAAATGTAATTGATAATAGTTGGGCCTCAGAGAAAGAAATACCGCCTTATTATATATATTTGAAGATAGCATATCATTTGAGTGAAGAGGCAAGGAATGGCATAAAGGAATTTACACTTACACCTGAGTTTCGTAAAGAACTTTTTGATTTTCAGCAAAATGCAGTAAAAATAGCAGCTCGTCATCTTAATAATGAAAAACGAGGTGGAGCAATGATAGGTGATGTCGTTGGTTTAGGTAAGACTATAACAGCTTGTGCAATTGCCAAGATCTACGAAATGACGTATGCCAGTAGTACTTTAATTATATGTCCTGCAAATTTGCAGGATATGTGGAAAAAGTATATTATTAAATATGATCTTAAAGCTGAGGTTATGTCTATGGCAAAGCCTATAGATGTAGATTCTGCTCGTTTTTATCGCCTCATCATTGTAGATGAAAGCCATAATCTTAGAAATGGTGGAAAAAGATATCAGAACATAAAGCAACTCATTGAGCATCAGGATAGTAAAGTATTGTTGCTTACAGCTACTCCATATAATAAAGATTTTAGTGATTTAAGTAATCAGTTGCGATTGTTCTTGAGCGATGATCAAGATCTTGGTATTCGTCCAGAAGAATACATTAAAAAACTTGGTGGCGAAAGACAATTTATGCAGAGGCATAGTGATATCTTTATTCGAAGCATTAAGGCATTTGAAAAGAGTCCTTATATAGAGGATTGGAATGAGTTGATGAAATTGTTTCTTGTTAGGCGTACACGTTCTTTTATTAAGCAATATTATGCAAAGACTGATTCTGATAATAATCGCAAATATTTAGAATTCCCTGATGGACGGCATTCTTATTTCCCTGACCGTTTGCCGAAAGCTATTAAATTTGAGACTGAAGAAGGTGATCAATTCAGCAGATTATATTCATCAGAAATGATAGATTTAATGGAGAAACTTCAATTGCCACGATATGGTTTGAATAACTATATCAGTGATACCAAAGTTGCTGATGCTACACCGTATGAGAAACATTTAATAGAAAATTTGTCACGTGCAGGCCTGCGTATGATGGGCTTCTGTAGAAGTACATTTTTTAAACGTATAGATTCAAGCGGTTTTTCCTTTTTGCTCACAGTATATAGACACATATTAAGGAATTGTGTTTATCTTTATGCTATTGAAAATAAGCTGCCATTACCGATAGGAGATGAGAATAAATTACCTGATGATTATGTTGAAGACGAAGACTCAGGCTTTTCTGTTTTTGGAGAAGAGGACTGTATAGAGCCTGCTATTAACGCAACTTTGCATATTCCAACAGAGTTAGAACACTATATGGAGAAAGCTGCCGAATATTATAATATAGTTTCTAATAAAAATAATGTGGCATGGCTTCCTTCAATTTATTTTAAACGTACATTAAAGCAGAGGTTAAAGGAGGATTGTAACACCTTACTCCAAATGATTACTCTATGCGGTGATTGGAGACAAGATAAAAATCAAAAATTAAATAATTTGCAGCAATTATTAGAGCAAAAGCATAAAGATGAGAAGATAATTGTGTTTACGCAATATAGTGATACCGCAAGATATATTTATAATTAATTGAATAAACGTGGGGTTAAGAATATCGGAATCGTTACAGGTGATACAGATAATCCTACTCTTATAGTAGAAAAATTCTCGCCTGTTAGTAATGAAAAACCGGATATACCTAAAAATGAACAGTATAGGGTTTTGATAGCTACGGATGTACTTTCTGAAGGACAAAATCTTCAGGATGCACATGTTATAGTTAATTTTGATCTTCCTTGGGCGATTATAAGACTTATCCAGCGTGCTGGCCGTGTTGACCGTATTGGTCAAACGGCTGATGTGATTTATTGTTATTCATTTTTCCCTGCTGATGATGTAGAACGCATTATAAATTTGCGTACTCGTTTAAATGCTCGAATTAATGAAAATGCTCATATCGTAGGTTCTGATGAAATATTCTTTGAAGGCAATGAACAAAATCTTAGAGATATGTTCAATGAGCGTAGTGGTGTTCTTGATGATGATGAGAATGCTGATGTAGACCTTTCGTCTCTGGCTTACCAGATATGGAAATCTGCAACTGATGCCAGACCGGAGTTAAAACAGATTATACCTAATTTACAGAATATGATCTATTCAAGCAAAACAACAAACGATAAGTCATATGAGGGAGTAATAACATACGCACGTACTGCTAATGATTTTGATATACTGACATGGCTTAGTACAGATGGTGAGTTCATAACACAAAGTCAGAAGAAAATACTTGACGCTTTGGCATGTAACTATAACGAAAAGCCCGTAAGTCCGATTGAGAAACATCATGAGTTGGTTGGAAAAGCAATAGAGTTTATTAAAAATCAGAGTACAACCGTAACAGGTGGAATTTTAGGTAATCGTTTTAGTACACGATATAGAATTATTTCATTATTGGAAGATTATTATACCCAGCCTGCAACATTGTTTTTTAGTGAAGATAACAGGGAACAACTAAAATTAGCTATTGATGAAATATATAATTATCCGTTACTTGAAGGTACAAAGTTTATGTTAGGACGTATGATGAGAAGCTCAAATAATATAGCAAGTGATGATATTGTGGAGTATGTATTAGAAATGAGAAAAAATGGATCTCTTTGCCGTGTAGAGGATAATACATCTACAAAGAAAGAAAATACTATTATTTGTTCAATGGGACTAAAATATAGCGAATAATCATGAGAAAAAATACATTTATTGAATTGATAAGAGAATCTCGTTTTCGTGAAATGTTTATTACGGAAATGGGTTGGAATAACTATCATGGACAGGCTGAGATACCTTTAATTGATATTGACAATAGGCAATATCAATTTACAACGGTGGCTGAACGTAATGGATTTCAGATATTAACTTGTGATGTAGATGAAATTCCAACGGCATCTATTTGTAAATGCGTTGATACAAAGTTACGCCGTTTTGCAAACGATTATATTGCAATTTATATAAAACGTAACACAGAGCATCATTTATGGGTTGCTCCAGTACGTAATGTGGATAAAAGAGATTTAGTTACAATAGAATATGAAATAGCAGGTAAGGCTGATTTTTTATTTTCAAAAATTGATGGATTGTCTTTTGATAATACAGAACATACAACCATTGTAGATGTAAAAGAAAGAATACAGGGGACATTTGCTATAAATTCAGAAAAGATAACAAAGGATTTCTATTCTGGATTTAAAAAAGAACATGATGCCTTTGCAAAATTCATTACAGGAATAGATGATGTCGTCGATTTAAAGAGCAATCGTAACAAGCAATGGTATACTTCTGTTATGCTGAACCGTTTGATGTTTTGTTATTTCATACAAAAGAAAGGTTTCCTTGATGGAAATGTTGATTATCTTAATGATAAGTTGAAATGGTGTCAAAAGGAAAAAGGAGAAAATAAATTTTTCAAATCTTTTTACCAAGGCTTTTTGATGCAGCTTTTCCAGGATGGTTTGAATTCTCCTACACATAATCGTGATTTTGAACAAGTATATGGACGAATCCCATATCTTAATGGAGGGATGTTCGATCGTCATCAGATAGAACAAGATTATAGTAATATAGATATTGCAGACGAAGCATTTGAACATCTTTTTGAGTTTTTTGATAAGTGGCGTTGGCATCTTGACACTCGTATATCTGCTACAGGTAAAGACATCAATCCTGACGTACTTGGTTATATTTTTGAACAATACATTAATGACCGGGCACAAATGGGAGCTTATTATACAAAAGAAGACATTACCGAATACATAGGTAGAAACTGTATAATTCCTTTCCTTTTTGACAGACTTACTGAAACTTCACCTGAAGCATTTAAGCAAGATGGTTATGTATGGCAAACCCTTACCAATAGTGGCGACCGATATATTTATGACGCTGTAAAGAAAGGCTATACATCAGACTGGCGTGAACGTATTCCTGAAAATATAGCGGAAGGATTAGACACAACCCAACCTGGACTACTTGAACGTCGTAAAGATTGGAATACAAAGACAAATGACAAATTTGCATTACCTACTGAAATATGGCGTGAAACCGTAGAACGACTACAAAGATGTGAAGATATACTTAATAAAATCAGAAATGGTAAAATAACACACATTAACGATTTTATTACTTATAATCTTGACATACGTTCATTTGCTTATGACCTTTTGCAAAACACTGAAGACCATCTTTTTATTCTTCACTTCTACAAAGCATTACAGCAAATAACAATTCTTGACCCTACATGCGGATCAGGCGCGTTTCTTTTTGCTGCCATGAATATACTTGAGCCGCTTTATGAAGTCTGCATAGAGCGTATGCGAGAATTTAATGAGAAGAATCCAAATTGGTTTAAACCTGAATTGGACGAGATAGCCCACAAATACCGCAGCAACATACAATATTTTATTTTCAAAAGCATTATTCTGCGCAATCTTTATGGGGTCGACATTATGGTTGAAGCAACAGAAATAGCAAAATTACGCCTGTTCCTTAAAATGATGGCCGTTGTTGAAGTTGACTTCCGTGCCGACAATATGGGACTTGACCCATTGCCTGATATTGACTTCAATATTCGCTGTGGTAACACACTCGTAGGATATGCCACAGAAGAAGAATTAAATAACGACCTTACATGGGGCGATATGTTTGCAAATCAGGAGTTTAAAGAAAAAGTTGAATCTGAAATGAAACTTGTAGCAGCTGCTTACGACATATTTAAGTCTGTTCAGTTTACACAAAGCGAGGACATGGCTGCATTTAAAAATGCTAAACAAGGCTTGAATAAACGTCTTAAAGCATTAAACGATTTGCTCAATAAACGTTTGCACGCTACTACAAATCTGCCATACAAAGAATGGCTTAATACCCATCAACCTTTCCATTGGCTTGCTGAATTTTATCAAATTATACATGATAATGGGGGATTTGATGTCATTATTGGTAATCCACCGTATGTTGAATATAATAAAAAAGATAAAAATGGAATATCGATTTCAGATGTATATAAAATAAATAATTATAAAAATAATCATGGCGATATTTAATGATAAATTACAGAAATTTTTACTGTCTATTGGATTAGTTGGCCTCTGGATGTTCCCTTTGTCCGTCCTCGCCTCCCCCCTGGGGGCGGACAGTTTCTTCACGGTAGACATCCCCGAAGGCTGGACCATCGAGGCCCAGGACAAGGGCTCCGTGACCATGCTTTCCCCGGATGCCGGCATCATGGTGAGCCTGGTGACGGGCCTCAACGGTACGCGCAGCCGCGCCGACATCGTGGAGGAGTACCGCAAGATGCTGGATGCGCCGGATGTCCGGCCCCGGGCCGATGATGTCTACGAGATGCAGGGCCATGCGGGGAATATCCCCATGCGGGGCGTGCTGGCTCTGGGAGCTGACCGGCATGTGTTCGTCCTACTGGCCGGGAAGGTGGATGATGCCCAGGCCCAGGCCATCGTGGATTCGCTGGCCCTGAAAAAATAGGCTGCTTCCGTACCGTTTCCTGATGGGCGGGACAGCGAACGCAGGCGCGGACTGCTCTTGACGGGGCAGGAAAAGACCGTTTGGCTAAAAAGACCGTCGTCCTTGAGATGGCGGTCTTTTTTTATGGCAGGAAGATCCATGTGCGACTGGTTCCGTCAGGTGGAGGCCTGTGGGAGAGATGGCCGGGCTCGGGGCATGTCTGCAGCTGTCGTCATATGCAGGAGAAGTCGATGGGCCTGAGGAAAGGGCTGCAGCGTCTGCGGGACGGGGCGCGTTGCAGGGAGAGGGGAGCCCGCAGGAGCAGCCGTGGCCGGAAAAGCCGCTGTTCTGCGGAAAGGCGGCTCTCCGGCCCCTTGTGGGGCGTGTGTA
>ENA-OPSK01001916-OPSK01001916.1-human-gut-metagenome-genome-assembly--contig:-NODE-1916-length-13809-cov-3.665261_pt1 | contig 13809 bp, 12 predicted proteins | sample MGYA00241807_ERZ501905 | MGnify/ENA primary metagenome ERZ501905 (study PRJEB25962, sample SAMEA2042111) | human gut metagenome | biome: human gut; feature: human-associated habitat; material: faeces...
TGGATTATATAATACAAAACCTCTGACACAGCGGGAGATTGCAAAGTATCTGGGAATTTCCAGATCTTACGTCAGCCGTATTGAAAAAAAGGCACTGGAAAAATTAAGACAGGAGTTATTATAAAAAACTTGGCATTTTGCTTTAGATATGCTAAAGTGTAGATGTCTTTAAATCTTTACTTTTTATTTTTCGGCGTTCGTCGAAGTTTTTCCGAATACGAAAAGAGGAAAATAGAATATATGTATAGCGTAATAAATACAGCTGTAGTCTGTGGTTTTGAATCTTTACAGGTTCAGGTAGAAACGGATGTCAGCGATGGTATGCCGGCTTTTGACATGGTAGGTTTCCTGACATCTGAAGTGAAAGAAGCCAGAGAGCGGGTGCGAACAGCCTTGAAAAATGCGGGTTTTCGCCTGCCGGCAAAGAAGATTACCATTAATCTGACACCGGCTGATGTGAGAAAATCAGGCACGGGATGTGATCTTCCGATGGCGGCATCTGTGCTGGCAGCATTTGGATTTCTGGATGAACGTATTTTAAGTCGATATCTGCTTTTGGGAGAAGTGGGATTGAATGGAAGCATTCTGCCCACCAGAGGAGTGTTATCGGCTGCGGTACTGGCGCAGAAAGAAAGAATGGAAGGAATTGTGGTACCCTGGGAAAATGCGCGAGAAGCGGCAATTATAAATTCTGTTAAAGTAATTCCGGTAAAAAACTTAAAAGATTTTGTGAAAATCTGTCAACAGGAATTGCCGGAGTCCTGTTTTTATCAGGAACAGCAGGAAATCTGGAAGACGGAGTATGATGTGGATTTTGTAGAACTGCGGGGGCAGCCGATGCTTCGCCGCGCCTGTGAGATTGCGGTCAGCGGTATGCACAATCTGTTGATGATGGGACCGCCCGGTTCCGGAAAAACGATGGCAGCCAAACGGATTCCAACGATTTTGCCAGAGTTAAGGAAAGAAGAAAAACTGGAACTATCACAGATTTATTCATTGTGTGGTCTGCTGGATCAGGAGCGTATTATTCAAAACGAGCGTCCATTTCGCAGCCCACATCACACTGTGACGGCACAGGCACTGGTGGGTGGCGGGAAACAGCCACATCCCGGAGAAATCAGTCTGGCGCATCACGGTGTCTTATTTCTGGATGAACTGGCGGAATTCCGGCCGGGGATTCTGGATGTGCTCAGAGAACCGCTGGAAGAGAAGAAAATCCATATTTCCAGGGTCGGTGGGAGTTTTGTCTATCCGGCGGATTTTATGCTGGTAGCAGCGATGAATCCATGTCCCTGCGGATGCTATCCGGATATGCAGAAATGTACCTGTACGCCTGTGCAGATTCAGAATTATTTAGGAAGGATCAGTCAGCCGTTTCTGGATCGAATCGATCTGTGTGTAGAGGCGCCCCGGGTGGAATATGACTCACTGGTGGAGAAGAAAGCACAGGAATCTTCGGAAGCAATCCGGCAGAGAGTATGTGAAGTGCGAAATCTGCAGAGAATGCGTTATGGAGGAACAAAGGTAAATGCAAGACTGGACAGCCGGGAGACAGAAGAATTCTGCCGTCTGGGAGAGCCGGAAAACGAAGTGATGAAGCAGGCATTTGCTGCCTTTGGATTTACAGCACGTACTTATCATAAAGTGTTAAAGGTGGCGAGAACGATCGCAGATCTGGACGGAAGTCAGGAAATTCTAAAGCAGCATTTGTGTGAGGCAATCGGCTATCGGACGCCGGATAAGAAGTACTGGAAACGATAGGAGGAAGAGCGCATGAAGTATGAATACTGGTTTTCCGGAATCCGAAATATTCCGGATCGGACAAAAATAAAATTAAAAGAAAAAGCAGGGACAGCAGAAGCCATTTATTATATAGAAGAAACTGCACTCAGAAAGATGCAGCTGCTCAAGGAACAGGAAATTTGGAAGCTGCTGGAGGCGAAAAAGAAAGAGGAGCTGGACAGAAATTATGAAGCAATGAGACAAAAAGGAATCTCGGTGATCCCGTGGGGAGAAAAGGAATATCCAGGTCGTTTAAAAGAAATCTATGATCCGCCGTATGCGTTGTATGTGAAAGGAAAGCTGCCGGATAATACTGCGCGTGCGGCAGCCATTGTGGGAGCGAGAAGTTGTACTCCCTATGGAGAAAAATATGCGCTGGAATATGGGAAAAAACTGGCGGAATGTGGAATTCAGGTGATCAGCGGACTTGCGCGCGGCGTAGACGGGATCGGACAGAGAGGTGCTCTGCTGGGAGGTGGAAAGACCTTTGCTGTTTTGGGGAGCGGGGTAGATGTCTGTTATCCGAAAAACCATATGGGATTATATCTGGATATCCTGGAGCAGGAAGGCGGGATCCTTTCAGAACTCCCGCCCGGCACACCGCCGCTTCCGCAGCATTTTCCGAGGCGAAACCGGATCATCAGCGCGCTGTCAGATATTGTGCTCGTTATGGAGGCAAGAGAGAGGAGTGGATCACTGATCACAGCAGATCTGGCACTGGAGCAGGGAAAGGATGTCTATGCGCTGCCGGGGCCTGTTAACAGCAGCTTAAGTCAAGGGTGTAACCGCCTGATCTTTCAGGGGGCCGGAATTCTTTTAAGCCCGGAAAATCTGCTGGATGAGATGGGCATTGCATACAGCGGGGAATGTGAAAAATCAGACAAAAATGAAAAAATGCTTGAAAGTCCTGAATATATGGTGTATAGTTGTGTCGGTCTGTATCCAAAGAGCGTGGGGCAGCTGACAGAAGAAACAAAGCTGCGCCCGGAGGAAGTTTTAAAGCTTTTAGTGTCTTTGGAATTACAGGGATATATCAGAGAAATCTCAAAAAATTATTATATAAAAGTGAAATGACGGCGTGAGGGCGCCGGATGGAGGAAATGTTTCAATGGCACATTATCTGGTAATTGTGGAGTCACCGGCGAAAGTGAAGACGATCAAAAAATTTCTTGGAAAGAACTATACAGTAGCGGCATCAAACGGGCATGTCAGAGATTTGCCGAAAAGTCAGCTCGGAATCGATGTGGAGCATGACTTTGAGCCCAAATATATTACCATTCGGGGAAAAGGGGAGATTCTCGCAAACCTGAGAAAGGAAGCCAAGAAAGCCGACAAAGTATATCTGGCAACCGACCCCGACCGTGAAGGAGAGGCAATTTCATGGCATCTTGCAGCAGCGCTGAAATTGGATGAGAAAAAAATGCGCCGTATTACATTCAACGAGATCACAAAGAATGCAGTCAAGGCGTCATTAAAAACACCAAGAGATATTGATATGGATCTGGTGGACGCACAGCAGGCAAGACGTGTTCTGGACAGAATGGTAGGATATCGGATCAGTCCGCTTTTGTGGGCAAAAGTAAAACGGGGATTGAGCGCCGGACGCGTGCAGTCTGTAGCACTCCGTATCATTGCGGACCGGGAAGAAGAAATCAATGCATTTATTCCGGAAGAATACTGGAGTCTGGATGCAATCTTAAAGGTGAAAGGAGAGAAAAGACCGCTCACTGCCAAGTTCTATGGAACCGAGAAAAAGAAGATGACGATCCATTCCAAAGAGGAGATGGATGAGATCTTACAGGCTTTGGAAAAAGAAACATACGAAGTAAAAGATATCAAAAAGGGAGAGCGTATTCGAAGAGCGCCGCTTCCGTTTACAACCAGCACTTTGCAGCAGGAGGCAGCAAAGGTGCTCAACTTCGGTACACAGAAGACGATGCGTATCGCACAGCAGCTGTATGAAGGAATTGACGTAAAGGGCAGCGGTACGATTGGTGTGATCACGTATCTGCGTACGGATTCTACCCGTATTTCAGAGGAAGCAGATGCAGCGGCGAGAGCGTACATCACAGAGAATTACGGCGCAGAGTATGCAGCAGCAGGAGAAGCAAATAAAAAGACTGAGAAGAAGATACAGGACGCGCATGAGGCAATCCGACCGACGGACATTTCCATGACACCGGCTTCGTTGAAAGAGTCTCTTTCCAGAGATCAGTTCCGTCTGTATCAGCTAATCTGGAAACGGTTTGCCGCAAGCCGGATGCAGCCTGCAAAATATGAGACCACATCTGTCAAGATTGGTGCCGGGGAATACCGTTTTACAGTGGCAACTTCAAAAGTGGCGTTTGAAGGATTTCGTACGGTTTATACAGAAGCAGATGAAGAAAAAGAAGTAAGCAATGTTCTTGTCAACGGATTGAGCATGGATTCGGAACTGACGAAAGAAGAGTTTGATACCAAACAGCATTTCACACAGCCTCCGGCACACTATACAGAGGCAACACTTGTAAAGGCACTGGAGGAGCTTGGAATCGGACGTCCGAGTACCTATGCACCAACAATCTCCACAATTCTCGGAAGACGTTATATTACCAAAGAAGCCAAGAATCTGTATATCACAGAGATCGGAGAAGTAGTCAACAATATTATGAAGCAGTCGTTTCCTAGTATTGTGGATGTCAACTTTACGGCCAACATGGAAGGGCTTCTGGATATGGTGGAAGAAGGAAAAGTGCAGTGGAAAGTTGTCGTAAGTAACTTCTATCCGGATCTGGATGAAGCAGTGAAAACTGCGGAGAAAGAATTAGAGAGCGTGAAGATCGAGGATGAAGTAACGGATGTAATCTGTGAAGAGTGTGGAAGAAACATGGTGATCAAATACGGTCCCCATGGAAAGTTCCTGGCCTGCCCCGGCTTTCCGGACTGCAAAAATACGAAACCCTATCTGGAGAAGATCGGCGTTCCCTGTCCCAAGTGCGGCAAAGAGGTGGTGCGCAAGAAGACGAAAAAGGGCCGTCTTTATTACGGCTGTGAGGCAAATCCGGATTGTGACTTCATGTCCTGGCAGAAGCCTTCCACTCAAAAATGTCCCAAGTGCGGCTCTTATATGGTAGAAAAGGGCAGTAAGCTGCTCTGCGCGGATGAAACCTGCGGTTATCGTATGGATCCGGCAGAAAAAGAAAAGTAGAAAAAGACAAATATCTTAAAATAATCGAAAACTTCAAAAAACTCTTGTTATTGCTTTGAAATTGTGCTAAAATTCAATTATTAGTATAGTATACCTTTGAGATAAGGAGGGTTTCGATTATGAGCGTTCAATTGTTGGACAAAACAAGAAAAATCAACAAGCTATTGCATAACAACAATTCACATAAGGTTGTTTTTAATGACATCTGCAAAGTTTTGAGTGAGATCCTGTTATCCAATATCCTTGTTATCAGCAGGAAGGGCAAAGTCCTTGGCGTAAGTCTCTGCCCAGGCGTGGATGAGATCGAGGAGCTGATCGAAGATCAGGTAGGCGGCTTTGTTGACAAAATGTTAAATGAACGTCTTCTCAGTGTTTTGTCTACAAAGGAGAACGTAAACCTGGCAACGCTGGGCTTTGCGGAGGAGAACGTGAAAAAGTATCAGGCCATTATTACCCCCATCGATATTGCAGGGGAGCGTCTGGGTACATTATTTATTTATAAATCAGACAGCCAGTATGATATTGATGATATCATCCTCAGCGAATACGGCACTACGGTGGTAGGACTTGAGATGATGCGCTCTGTGAATGAGGAAAATGCAGAGGAAACAAGAAAGGTTCAGATTGTAAAGTCTGCCATCAGCACCCTGTCTTTCTCGGAGCTGGAAGCCATTATCCATATTTTTGAAGAGCTTAACGGAAATGAGGGCATTCTGGTAGCCAGCAAGATTGCAGACAGGGTTGGTATTACCCGCTCTGTGATCGTAAATGCACTTCGCAAGTTTGAAAGCGCTGGTGTGATTGAGTCACGTTCCTCCGGCATGAAGGGTACCTATATCAAGGTTCTCAACGACGTGGTGTTTGATGAGTTAAAGGCCATTAAGGCGTCTAATTCAAATCTGAAATAGGATTTTATCAAAAAGATAAAAGACAGCTTGCAAAAAGTGCTTGCAAGCTGTCTTTTTTTATGATATAGTAGAAAGGCTGAAAAAACACGTCTGTGGATTTTTTGGAAAGGTGCCTGGGGCAGAGCCTGAGGTCTTCTGAAGAAGCATGAGAAGCAGGCGGACGATGCCGGAACCCATGCTCAGCGGTTCGGCTAAAAACCAAACGGAGGTATAAACATGAGCGTAATTTCTATGAAGCAGTTACTGGAAGCTGGTGTACACTTCGGTCACCAGACAAGAAGATGGAACCCTAAGATGGCTCCATACATCTACACAGAGAGAAACGGCATCTACATCATTGACTTACAGAAGTCTGTAGGAAAGGTAGATGAGGCTTACAAGGCTGTATCTGATATCGCAGCTGAGGGCGGCACTATCCTGTTCGTAGGTACAAAGAAGCAGGCTCAGGAAGCAATCAAGACTGAGGCAGAGCGCTGCGGTATGTACTATGTAAACGAGAGATGGTTAGGCGGTATGCTGACCAACTTCAAGACCATCCAGAGCCGTATTGCAAGACTGAAAGAGATCGAGGCTATGTCTGAGGACGGAACCTTTGATGTTCTTCCAAAGAAGGAAGTAATCGAGTTAAAGAAGGAATGGGACAAGTTAGAGAAGAACCTGGGCGGAATCAAGGATATGAAGAAGCTTCCAGACGCAATCTTCGTAGTAGATCCCAAGAAGGAGCACATCTGTATTCAGGAGGCTCATACTCTGGGTATCACCCTGTTAGGTATCGTTGATACAAACTGCGATCCTGAAGAGTTAGATTATGTGATCCCTGGCAATGACGACGCTATCAGAGCTGTTAAGCTGATCGTTTCCAAGATGGCTGACGCTGTGATCGAGGCTAAGCAGGGCGAAGTTTTAGAGGGCGCAATGGAGATCGAAGTACCTGCAGATGCATTTGAAGCAGAGGGTGCAGAGGCGTAATTAAAACTTTTAATATTGGAGGATGACAAGATGGCAGTAACCGCAGCAATGGTAAAAGAGTTGAGAGAGATGACCGGTGCCGGAATGATGGACTGCAAGAAGGCTCTTGCAGCTACAGACGGCGATATGGAAAAGGCTGTTGAGTTCTTAAGAGAAAAGGGACTTGCAGGCGCAGCTAAGAAGGCTGGACGTATTGCGGCTGAGGGTATCGTAGATACATTACTGACTGCTGATGAGAAGACCGCAGTAGTAGTAGAGGTTAATGCTGAGACTGACTTCGTTGCAAAGAATGCCGTATTCCAGGCATACGTTGCAGACGTAGCAGCACAGGCTCTGGCTTCTTCCGCAGCTGATATGGACAGCTTTATGGCTGAGAAGTGGGCTAAGGATGAGTCCCTGACTGTAAAAGAGGCTCTTTCCTCTCAGATTTCCATCATCGGCGAGAACATGAATATCCGCCGTTTTGAGAAGGTAACAGAGGAGAACGGTTTTGTTGCTTCCTACATCCATGCAGGCGGAAAGATCGGCGTTCTGGTTGACGTTGAGACCAACGTTGTAAATGACGAGATCAAAGAGATGGCTAGAAACGTAGCTATGCAGGCAGCTGCATTAAAGCCGCAGTTCACCAGCAGAGATGAGGTTGACGAGGCTTTCATCGAGCATGAGAAGAGCATCCTGATGGCTCAGATCCAGAATGATCCTAAAGAGGCTTCCAAGCCTGAGAAGGTAATCCAGGGAATGATCCAGGGACGTATCAACAAAGAATTAAAGGAATTCTGTCTGTTAGATCAGGTTTATGTAAAGGCTGAGGATGGCAAGCAGAGCGTAGCTCAGTACGTTGCAGCTGTTGCAAAGGCAAACAATGCAGACGTTAAGATCAAGAAGTTCGTTCGTTTCGAAACCGGCGAGGGTCTTGAGAAGAAGAATGAGGATTTTGCAGCTGAGGTTGCAGCTCAGATGGGCAAGTAATTTCCTGAATAAAATCTAGGTTAAAACCCTTGAAAAGCTCAGAAATGGGCATTTTCAAGGGTTTTTTGCGGTTTGAAACGGATTTGCGCTTTACGATGCATTAATCTATAGATTATAATGCAGGTGTATATCAAGATCTGGTTTGGCCTGTACTGGAGCAGGGTTCTGCATAGACATGGCTATGAGCAGATTACCCAGATGATGGAAAAGAACACAGATGAAAGGTAAAACAGAAACACGCTAAGGAAGGAAAATGGTAGATAGATGAATGGGATTATCCTTGCACTGTATTTGATTTTTAAATAACGGATGGATCATAGACGAAATTTCCCCGGAGGTGAAAATAGTGAAACATATAAAACTGGCGGCGGTAGCAGCGGCGTTGATAATATGGACCGGCTGGCAGAATAACACGGTTGGTATTACACATTATACTGTTTTAAGCGACAGTCTTCCGGCTGCATTTGACCAATACAAAATCGCCGTTGTATCAGATCTGCATAATGGGGAGTATGGAGAAAATAATTGCCGTTTGACGTCCATAATCAAAAAAGAAAGTCCGGATATGATTGCTGTAACTGGAGATTTTGTAGATTCCAAAAGAACCGATATGAAAATAGCGGAGGAGCTGATAAAAAGACTTACAGAGATTGCACCATGCTATTATGTGACAGGAAACCATGAAGCGTGGATTGGCGGACGGTATCAGGAATTAGAGGAGAAACTGCTTGATACAGGTGTTATCATCCTGCATGACAGATCCGTAGGGCTTATGAAGGATAATGAAAGGATACAGATTGCAGGTCTGGACGATCCGGATTTTACCACTGGGAATTTATCTGAAAAAGAAAGCGCATTAAAAAATAAAATAAAGGGGATGAAGCTTACGGAAGATTACTGCATTTTGCTGTTTCACAGACCGGAGTATTTCAGAACCTATGTGTCCGAAAGCATTGATCTGGTATTAAGCGGACACGCCCATGGCGGACAGTTCAGGTTGCCTTTTATCGGTGGATTGATCGCGCCTGGTCAGGGGATTTTTCCCAAATATGATGCAGGAGCCTATTCAGAAAACCGTACAACTATGATTGTCAGCAGAGGAATAGGAAACAGTATCATTCCGGTACGGTTTAATAACAGGCCGGAAGTGGTTATTGTTCACCTGGACAGCATTTAATTGTAAAAAAACATAAAACAGGACGCAAAATACCAAAAAAATGATAAAATGACCACACAGACCGGGGGCTGATTGTATAAAACGTCAAAATATAAAAAGATATAAATTACAACTAATGTAAAAATAGCTATAAAACATACAACTTTATAAAGAAAATAATGAAAAATGTTGACTTCTGCTTCTAAATCATATAACTATTGTAAATAGATAATAAAATTTGTCTAAGTGAGCAAAACGTGGTGTAACTCCTGAGATTCATAATCAGATTATCCAGATTTGTAAAGATTATGAGAAGCATCTGGCTTTAGCCGGACAGGACTGCCGACACCGGGAAATAAAACAGGGGGATTATCTACATTGGAAGAAAAAAGTTTGGGATGTATCCGTAAAGAAGGTACAAGGCCCATTGTGGAAGTTCTGCCTGAGACAGCAAGACCTACAAAACAAGGCGAAATTATTATGGATACTCCTGGCTATGATATTGCATCTGTTACCTCAATGGTAGCAGGGGGGGGGCAGTCTTATTGTGTTTACCACAGGCAGGGGAACACCAACGGGACATGCGCTGGCACCAGTTCTTAAAGTAACCGGAAATCGAGATACGTTTGAACGTATGCATGATAACATTGATATAGGTGTATGTGAGATAATGGAAGGAACCTGTACGATTGAAGAAGCGGGAGAACGATTGTTAAAGGAAGTCATAGAGGTTTGCAATGGAAAAATGACAAAGGCGGAAGCCTATGGGTTTTCAGATATAGCAGTGGATCATATTTGCCGTTATATTTAAGATGTAATTTTTAGCCATATCTGTACACTTGGAAAAATGTTCTGATATATTTATAAGCATAAGCAGTATAATAAATCTTGAAAAAGAAATAAAAAAACTTGCACCAACCAATAAAAAGTTGTAAATTAAAAGAGCCTGCATGGTTTAAACGATGCGGACGCTTTTTGCTGTTAGAAAATTCAAAATTGGAGAGTATAGTGTGATACGTAGTATGAAACAATCAGATCTTGATCCGGTTGCGTTGATTTGGCTGGATACAAATATTAAGGCACATGATTTTATTCCTGCCTCATACTGGAGGGATCATTTTGAAGCGGTGAGGGGAATGCTTGCAGAGGCTGAAATTTATGTATGGGAAGAAGAGGGTTCAGGAAAAGTTCAGGGCTTTGTGGGACTGGACGGAGAGTATATTGCGGGGATTTTTGTTCAAAGCCAGAGTTGGTCACAGGGGATAGGGGGCCGTCTCCTTGACTATATAAAAAAGCAGCATTCCAGACTGACTCTGAGGGTATATGCAAAAAATACCAGAGCTGTACGTTTTTATCAGAGGGAGAGCTTCCGGATTCAGATGGAAGAAACCGATGAGATGACAGGGCAGAAGGAATATGTTATGCTCTGGGAGGATTAATAAAAAATTAACAATATGAGACCTGATTTTAATAGAAAAATCGTCATATTCGTGGTAAAATAAAGCTATCACGAAGAAAGGGGCATAATAATGGAAATTACCAGAGATATTATTTATGCAGGCGTTAATGATCACAGCGTAGATCTTTTTGAAGGACAGTATAAGGTTCCCAACGGGATGTGCTATAACTCCTATGTGATTTGCGATGAGAAGTGTGCTGTTATGGATACGGTTGATGCCAGATTCACTCACGAATGGCTGGACAATCTGTCCGGTATTTTAAAGGGGAAGGCGCCGGATTATCTGATTATCCAGCATATGGAGCCGGATCATTCCGCAAATATTTATAATTTCATGAAAAATTATCCCAATACAACCATTGTATCCAACGCCAAGGCGTTTGCCATGATGGGACAGTTTTTTCCGGATATGAATTTGGAGGGACATACTCTTGAGGTGAAAAACGGAGATACGCTTACTCTGGGTTCTCATGTACTGACCTTTGTATTTGCGCCTATGGTACATTGGCCGGAGGTTATGGTGACATATGACAGTACAGATAAGGTGCTGTTTTCTGCGGATGGTTTTGGAAAATTCGGTGCGCTGGATGCAGAGGAGGACTGGGACGATGAAGCCCGCCGCTATTATATCGGTATTGTGGGAAAATACGGTGCACAGGTGCAGAAGCTTTTAAAGGCAGCTGCAGCCCTTGATATCCAGACGATCTGCCCTCTTCACGGACCGGTTCTCAAGGAAAATCTGGGGCATTATCTTGAAAAATATAATATCTGGTCCTCCTATGAGGCAGAGTCAGAGGGTGTGGTTATTGCGTATACCTCTGTCTATGGAAATACAAAGAAGGCAGTTGAGCTTTTGGCCTCCAGACTGCGTGAAAAAAATTGTCCGGAGGTAGTAGTCTGCGACCTGGCCCGTATGGATCTGTCAAAGGCAGTGGAAAATGCCTTCCGCTACGGAAAGCTGGTACTGGCAACTACTACTTACAATGCGGAGATTTTCCCGTTTATGAGAACCTTTATTGACCATCTGACAGAGCGGGGATACTGCAAGCGCACCATCGGCCTGATTGAAAATGGTTCCTGGGCACCTTTGGCGGCAAAGACCATGAAGTCTATGTTTGAAAAGTCAAAGGATATTACCTGGTTAAAGGATAAAATTACCATTCAGTCCTCACTGAGCAGTGAGAACAGAGAGCAGATTGACAGAATGGCTGCTGAACTCTGTGAGGAGTATATTGCCCGTTCTCAGGTCACGGCAAATAAGCATGATATGAAGGCTCTCTTTAAGATCGGCTATGGTCTTTATGTAGTGACCTCAAATGACGGAACAAGGGATAACGGCCTCATTGTAAATACGGTAACGCAGCTAACAGATACGCCTCTGCGGGTAGCTGTGAATATTAACAAGGCCAATTATTCCCATCATGTGATCAAGCAGACCGGTATTATGAATGTAAACTGCCTGTCCGTGGAAGCTCCCTTCAAGATATTTGAAACCTTTGGATTCCAAAGCGGACGTCAGGCAGATAAATTTGCAGGTATGAAGATCTGCCGTTCGGACAATGGCCTGGCTTTCCTGCCCAAGTATATCAATGCCTTTATGTCATTAAAGGTAGATCAGTATGTGGATCTGGATACTCACGGTATGTTTATCTGCTCCGTAACAGAAGCAAGGGTGATGAGCGATCGGGAGACCATGACCTACACCTATTATCAGAACAATGTAAAGCCGAAGCCTCAGACAGATGGCAAGAAGGGCTTTGTGTGCAAGGTATGCGGCTATATCTATGAGGGAGATACTCTGCCGGATGATATTATCTGCCCGTTGTGCAAGCATGGCGCAGCTGATTTTGAACCCATTGAGTAGGCTGCAGAATAACTAAATGATGAATCATGCGGGCCGGGAAACGTTTTCCGGCCCGCATGCTGCGTAGTTCAGGGGTACATACTTATTTATTTTGGGTGGCTTCAACTGCGAAGGTTCAGGTGAAAAAGGTGGTTGAAGTTTTGCTTTGCATGTGTTACTATAATTATAGACCGTAGGAAGGCATGGGTAATGCCCGAATCCAAATATTCCATTGGCGGGATTAAGAATGGTATATCCATTCTTTTTTTTTACTATGAAAGAAGGTGTTATGAGTGTCAAGTACTGAATTGCCTATAGATTTGGAAAATCAGGTGGTACTTATGAAAAAGTATGTAAACTTTCGACAGAGAAAAAAGATGAGAGATTTTTTAGAATATGCAGGATACTTTAGAGCAAGCCGTTATGGAAAATATCTGTTAACACAGGTCAATGTATTTGGAAGTAAAGCAGATGCAAAGGTTTTCTTTGAGTTGTATGATTTCGATATGCAGCTGAGATTGTTATTATTCAAATATTGTAAGAAGGCAGAAGTCTATTTTAAAAGTGCGATTGCGAATGCGATTTCACTAAAGACTGGAGATGCAGGTTTTTATCTGGATAAGCAATATTATACTCCTACCAGAAGTGAAAAGGATAAAAAGACCAGAAATAAAAATGTATTATTTTTTAATACAAGGTTTTTTGCCGGCTTGACCAGTGATGAAGAAAAACTGAGAAGAGATGTGGTTAAACATCCGGAATTGAAAGAGTATCGCAGGGGAGGAACCCATCAAAATAATGTATTGCCTGTATGGGCGGCATTTTCATATTTTGAAATGGGAACGATTGTTATGCTTTATTCATATTTGCGTGGTGATTTGCGAAAGGAAGTATTGAATTATACCTATCCGGGAAATAATTATAAAAAAGAAACAACAAAACAGATGGATACATGGCTGGATGCGATCAGGAATCTTAGAAATTACTGTGCGCATCATTCTATGCTGGCAGGTATGACTTCTTCAGTGGTAATACCAGATAATAGGGACAGTTCCGATGTTCTTCCAGATAATACAAATCTGTATTCAAGATTGTATGCGTTAAAGAAAATACTGCCGCAGAAGGATGGGGATATGTTGGCAGAGGAATTGGATAAACTTATATGGAAAACGAAACTGGATATATATAAGATGAACATTTTACCGACAAATTGGAGGGATTTATATAATAAAATATTGTCCTTGCATGGATAAAGGGTCTGTTTGTGAATATAATAAAATAGACCGTAGGAAGGCATGGGTAATGCCCGAATCCAAATATTCCATTGGCGGGTAGGCAGCTATAAAAAAGGCTGCCTATTTCAATTTGTTAGCACTGATTTTAAATCAGGGTTCAAAGCAGTCGTTGTATTGGAGAATAAGCTATCTTCGTTGAAAGCTATTTAATCTGTCTATTGCATTCTGGTGATAAGGTGTTTACAATACCCATAGAGGATTCTTTATTTACGGCTGCGCCGTGAATGATCCGGAGTAAATG
>ENA-OPSK01001927-OPSK01001927.1-human-gut-metagenome-genome-assembly--contig:-NODE-1927-length-13748-cov-2.176075_pt1 | contig 13748 bp, 8 predicted proteins | sample MGYA00241807_ERZ501905 | MGnify/ENA primary metagenome ERZ501905 (study PRJEB25962, sample SAMEA2042111) | human gut metagenome | biome: human gut; feature: human-associated habitat; material: faeces...
TAAAACCGACAAATCCGATTTTAAGCTCAAATTACTACAATACCCTTGTTCAATCAACTCAAACAAATCTTTTGGTTTATAGACATCCCTTTTTAATAGAGTGTCAAAAATATCGAACGATATCACGCTATATTTAGTTGCAATCGGCTTCAGCCATTCGTAATTCATAATCAATGACACCCCCTTTACTCATTATATTCATTCTCTTTAAGCCATTGAATCATACGCCTATAGCTCTCTTCCAGTTCAACTTTAGGTTCCCAACCTATATTTTTTATCTTACTATTATCCAGCCACATCTTTACGTCGGGAGCATATCCTTTACTATCCTCTGGAATATCAAAAACAAGTTTTGAAGTTGAATTTTCACTCACACTTACAAATATTTCTGCCATTTCCCTAATACTGCAAAATGTATCCATATTGGCCACATTATATGCTTCGCCTTTGTTTCCATGTGTAAGTAATGTTAAAATTCCTGCAATCGCATCACTTATATAACAGTAACAATTTGCTTTTTCTCCCCTTGTATGCAATACAATATCTTTTTTTTCAATTACACTACGCGCAAATTGAGCAAACACACGGTTTTCATCTTTTGCAATGCCAGCTCCAAACGTCTGCGCAAGGCGTGCTATTTTTACATTTACATTATACTCACTTGCAAAAGCAGCACACAAACATTCTGACATTCGCTTTCCTTCTGAATAACTGCTACGTATTTCCAAAGGATTAATATACCCTAGATCAGTTTCTTTCACTTCCACCTGTTCTTTGGGCATTATCCCGTATACTTCCATGGATGAAAGATATACCATACTTTCCATTTTGCAACGCTCTGCAAATTGTAACATATTCCGTGTTCCCTGTATTGCAGTCATAATGGTCTCTACCGGCTGTTCCACCATCATCCTTGATGCAGTAACACTTGCTCCATGTATCAGATAATCCGCAATTATATTTTGGGGAACTGGTTCTAAAATATCTGTTACCACAAAAGCAAGTTGATCATTTGCCTCACCTGCAAAAATCGCTTTTGCTTTTTTTTCATTGCGTACAAACGCCAATACTTTTAAATTCAAATTATATTTTTTATCTGCAGCAAGCAATGCAAACACACACATTTTCCCTATCAGTCCAGTTGCACCAGTGACCGCTATCGTTTTTCCATGAAACTGTTTCCAATCTACGCTGTCTACATTTATAATATTCTGAACATCCTCATTCACAACTGTATCACACATTATTTTAAACATACCAATCCTCCCGATTCGTAAACTTTGGACAAAACAAACCTATATGTGAAACTTTTATTTTCTGTACTATTCTTCTTTATCACGCTTATAATAATTTATTTTAGATCTCATCTTATCTGTCAGTCCAAAACCGAACGCCTGCTCATTCTCTTTATAACTTAGAAGCGCACGAAACATATATACATCGGTGTTGTCACCTTAATATTTCCTCTGTTTCCTTCCACTAAATAAGTACTTTTTCCAATTGTTTTCATAATTGTACAGGAATCTACAAGATTTGTATATTCAGGATTATCTTTCCTTACCATGTCATGTGCTTTAATAATATCATCCAGATAAAAGCTTTGCGGAGCCTGTGCAGTATAACACTCCTGTCTATGCGGCAGATTATCTACCGTCTTCCCCCCATCCTTGCTGATTAGAACTGTTTCATAACACAAATTAGACGTGATTGCACTTCCATGTTCTTTTACAGATGCAATATTCTTAGAAATCACATCATATCCGATAAAAGGTCTTACGCCATCATGAATAAGTACGATGGAATCCCCCGGATTTTCTTCTTTTGCTTTTTTCAGAGCACGATATATTGAATCCTGAGCTGTTGCCCCACCGGATACAATTCCTGCAAGTTTATTAATATGGAATTCTGTTGCAAGTGCCCACACATATTCAATATATTCTTCTAACACCGCCAAATAAATTTTATCAATTTCATGATGTTCTTCAAATAAACTTAGTGTATGCACTAATATTGGTTTTCCATTGATCTCCAAAAACTGTTTAGGAACACCTGCCCCCATTCTTACACCGCTTCCACCAGCAAAAACAATCGCAATATTCATCTGTTTTCCTCCATCTGTTTATATATTATTATCTACATATACTCTCTATATATTTTACCACAGTTTCTGATGCTTCCCCTGTCTCACAGGATTTCAACATATCGTGATGTCTTCTGGCAATCCCATACCAGTCATATCGTTCCATATTACCTATGATATCATATAATTCATCCGATTTTACAGCGTAAGGGTATTGCCATTTGTCTATATCCTCATAAAAACCACGCATTTTCCTGTATCGTTCTAAATCTGGAACATATAAAAAACATGGCCGGTTCAAAAAAGAATAATCCCATATCGATGAAGAATAATCTGTGATAAGCATGTCTGCCGCCCCTAATAACTCCTGCATGTCCGGATACTCATTCACATCCTTCACATAACTGTTTTCCTGCATATCTCCATCCGTTTCATAGCGATGCAGCCGCTCCAAACATACCCATTCCTGTCCTGTTACTTTTTTAAGAAGTAAGACTGTTTTTTCTAGGTCAAGCTTTTCGTATGTTTCATTTTTCCGATATGTAGGCGCATACAATAAAATTTTCTTTTCTGAAGAAATGCCACACCCTTCTTCTACATTTTTTCTTGCCCTGTCCGTCTCTCCATTCACCAGAAAATCATTTCTCGGCATGCCGCAATGTAAAACTTTCCCCTTAAAATGAAATGCCCCACGTATTACATAACGACAAAATTCTTCACTACTGGTCACAAATATACCGGTATTTTTTCCTGCCAATGCATTTCTTTTATCAATCAGGTGTTTCAGATATCCTTCTCCCGTATCCAGTTTTTTATATGCGCCGCCACCATGCCATGTATTAATTACTGTCTGTTTTTTTCGGAATGTCACCCACGGGACATACGAACCATTTGTGATGACCACATTTGATGTTAACAAATAAAAAAAACATCTGATTGAAAAATGTGTCACCAGACGTACATTCTCATCCCTAAAAAACTGATATTTTTCCGGACATCTGACTGCCCATATTATTTCATAATTGTCTTTTGTCTGTTTTTTCAAACACTCATATATATATTTCGGATTGCAGGAATACTCCATATAATTACCGCCTGTAAGGCTGGTAAACATGATCCTGTTTTTCTTTATTCTAAAAATATGAAAGGGAAGAAAACACAGTTTTGCAATATATGCCACTAATATTTTCTTCCATTCTGCAATAATTTCTGCCATATTTATTTTTCCTTAAATGCTGACACACACAGCATATATTTCATACCGAAAATAATTTTATCACAAACCATAGGACACCGCAAGTACATCCCTCCCCTGCATCCTATAATCTCCTGATAACTGCTGCCCAGGTATTGACGCACACATAATACGCTGCTTTGAAGAAAGAGAACTTCTCCACGTTGCGGTATAATTTCCATTTTCCCCATACCGCATCTAATTTATTTCCAGAATAAGCTCCCTTATGACGGCAGTATATGGTAAGGATTTCGTCCAGACCATATGCCACAACTCCCGTTTTCATGATCTGCATCCAGGTGGCTGCATCTTCCAGCCTGACATTCTCGGGCATATAGATGAGTGCCGTATCGATCTGGTTACGGTCTAACACTGCCGTGCTCGGTGCGATCGTTGAACTTTTTAAGATCTCTTGGTAACCGACTCTTTCCGGTGCATGTGCGACCGTTCCGCTGCGGACGGCATTTGCATCCGCAAATTCGTAGCTGGTAAAGCTGAACGGATAATTTCCTTTTTTCATAAATGAAATCTGCTTTTCTAACTTTTGTGGCAGCCAGAAATCATCCGCATCCAAAAAGGCAATATATTGTCCCGATGCCTTACGGAGTGCAAGATTTCTCGCACCTGCGGGTCCCGAATTTTTTTCACAGTAAAAGCAGTGAATCCGCTCATCTGTATAACTTTTCATAATATCTCTGCTCTGATCGGTCGAACAGTCGTCTGCCAGCAGCAGCTCCCAGTTTTCATAGGTCTGTGCCAGGATACTGTCCACTGTCCTGTGCAAAAAGTTCTCTGCATTGTAAACCGGAACAATAATACTGACTTTTCCTTCATTATACATCTATCTCACACCTGCTTCTTATCTTTGTCTGCACTTTCATTACGCAATGCATTACTTTGATACTCATCTACGCCTTCGGTCTTATCCTTTTTAAACAGGATCTTAACTGTCAGAAGAATTAGTTTCAGATCGAGCCAGAGAGAATAATTCTCAATATATTTAATATCCAGACGCACTTTATCATAAGGAGTCGTGCTGTATTTGCCATATACCTGTGCATATCCGGTCAGTCCGGCTTTGACCTTTGTGCGCAGTGCAAACTCCGGAACAACTTCCACATATTTATCTACAACCGTCTTCCACTCCGGTCTTGGTCCCACCAGAGACATTTCACCCTTTAAAATATTAAACAGCTGCGGAAGCTCGTCCACATGGGCTGCACGGATCACTTTTCCGACCGGAGTCACCCTCGCATCATCTTTTTTGGTGATCTTGCTGTCTGCATCATGGACTGACATACTGCGGAATTTTAACACCATAAAAACTTCATTGTCTCTGGTGTATCGCGGCTGTTTGAAAAATACCGGGCCACCGTCATACAATTTGATACATATTGCTATGATCAGCATGATTGGGGATGAAATGATGATCCCGATCAGGGAAAATACAATATCCTCAATCCTTTTAAAGAATCTCTGATCGATCGTGAGTCCCTCATTGCGAAGCAACAGCAACGGGGAATCAAACAGGTGAATATCATCTGCCGCACTTAAAAGGATATCTGAAATCTTAGGTGTGACATAGGTACGGATGGACTCCTGATAGCAGTATTTCATAATCTGGTTTCTCGCCTCTGCAGGCAGATCACACAGCACCACCGCTTCGTATTCCTTCGCCATCGTATATAATTTAACATATCCGATCTTATAACTTACGGACATACAGATATTATACTTATCTTTTCTTGAATTAATCTTCGCGATCAGATCATCCGGCGGATAATTGCCATAGATGACTAACATTCTTCTTGGCGGATAAAGCCTCTGGTATAAACTTCGCACCAGCATGGTCCAAATAATACTGAATACGATCTCGATCGCTGCCATACATACCAGCGGGTACACCGATACATAGCTTCGCACTGCTAAAACGACAATAAAATATTCCACAACCGCACTCATAATAATTGCCAATGCATGTGAACTGAATATATCGGAAGCTTCCAGATACCCAATATGAAAACCACCCAGACTCTGCGTAAAGAAAAATGCCAGTAAAACATACAGTCCAATGACTCCCCAGTGACCACGTTCTCCAAATTTATTGGTCATCAATGGATTATAGTAGACGAACCAGACGTATGAAAAACACATCATCTCAAAAAGAATCATGATTAAGTTTGCGCAATAATTCAATAAATGTTTATAGCCTTTTCTTTTTTTCATATCTTCTCTTTTCAATCATTGTTCATGGCAACAGATCTGCTTTTGAAGCATAGGATCCATTGTCTATATACCGGCGTATTATACCAAAATTAGCTGTTCTTTGCAAGTTTTCCCGCCATAGAATCCCCATTCTGTGGCATGTATTCTATGACATGCCAAAAGGCTGTAGAAAATGTTGTCTCCATTTTCCACAGCCCTTCTGTTTTTTCCCTGATTATTTTTATAAACTATTCATGATCCGAAGCAGCTTCGTACCATAATCTGCATCTGCTGCCCAGCCTTTTCCATACGGATTCTGCGGAATTGCAAGCCATTCGACATATCTGGCTGTTCCACGCGATACATACTGAAAACGGGTATCCACACATGCATTATTCAATCCCTCAGTACTTGCATACGCTTTCAAGTGCTGTACCTGTGCACGGAGTCCGGTTCTTACGTCTGCGTAGGTTTCCCCCGCAGCACCGCCACCGACTGCACCGAGTCCGCCAAAGTTGCACTGGCTCGCCTGCACATCACCACCGAATGTGAGTCCACCGGTCTCTAACATCACCTGTGCAAACAATACATCCGCTCTTACACCCTCTGCATCTGCCTCTTCTTTTAAAATCTTAAAGAACGCTTCCGCGGAATCCGCTCCCTTGTCACGGTAAGTATCTGCCGGGAATGTATATCGTTTATTATAATAAGATACCATCTGATCTACCGTCACACTGCTTGTACCCATGATCTCATGAGCTGCTGCTTTTGATTTCACCGCTGACCATGGACCATACATACGGATTCCACTGCTTAAGTCCTTATATGCTCTTACTTTATAGTAATAGGTTGTTCCCTGTGTCAGATTACTGTGTGTAAAGGAAGTTGCACCGGAAGTCTGTAACGTGGTATAGCTTCCTTTTTCACTGATTGCACCGGCAAGTTCATAACCGCTTGCATTTGCAACACTGTTCCATGAGATATTTAATACATTATTATCTCCGAGTGTGATAGAAGAAATACTTCCCTGTTTTAGGACTGCAACCTCTGTTACCTTACTATAACTTCCTCTGCCTGCACTGCCTTTGATCTTATAAGTTGCTGCAATTTTATAGTAATACGTATTGCCGCTCTTTACGCCCTTATCCGTGTAAGTCAGTGTAGATCCAGATGAAATTGAAGCGATCTTTTCAAATTCACTGTTTGACTTGTCGCTCCGGTAAATATCATACCCCTGTGCTTTTGAAACTTTCTTCCAGCCAAGTGTGACCTGATTTTTGCTGTTACTTGTGATCTGGGAGAATACCACCTGTTTGATCGTCCATGCCTTCTGTGCTTTTGAGAAAGATGCCACACCGTTTTTAGCACTGTTGCTCTTATATGCACGAACCTGATAATAGTAAGTTTTTCCGGCTTCTAATGTTTTATCCTCATATTTTTTCGTATTTTTACCTTTGACCTGTCCGACCTTTTTATAACCACTGTCTTTTGACGTACTCCGGTAAATCTGATAACCGGATGCCCCATCCACAGCTTTCCATTCCAGTCTTACGGAAGTACTTCCGGTTGCCTTTACTGCTGTAATGGATGTAGTTTTCAAAGTCTTTGCCGACACAGCTGCCGAATTACCGCTGTATCCTTTTTTGCCATTTACCTTGTTGATCGTCTCTATCTTATAATAGTAGGTCTTTGCAGTTTTTAACTTTTTATCCTGATAGGTCGTATTATTTTTTCCTTTTAAAGTGGCAACCACTTTATAAGTACCATTCTTTGACGTACTGCGTTTGATCCGGTAGCCGTAGGCACCGCTCACTGCTCCCCAGTTTACTTCAATCTGATTACTTCCATTTGAAACAGCATACTTGATCTTTGCCTTTTTCGCTGTTCTTCCTTCCATGGACGCTGAATCACCGCTATAACAGATATTGTCTCCTGTCTTTACCATCGTTTCAACCGTGTAATAATAGGTCTTTCCTGCTTTTACACTGGTGTCTTTGTAGCTGGTCGTGTTTCCGGATTTAATCGTCTTAACAACTTTGTAAGTACCATCTTCATCGGTACTTCGTTTGATGCGATAACCATAAGCTCCTGTGATCTTATTCCACTTGATCGTCAAGGTCTTTTCATTTGTGGAAACGATTGATGTGATTTTTGTGCGCTTTGCGGTTTTTCCTGCCACCGCGTCTGATGCACCGCCGTATCCTTTTGTACCGCTGTTGACATTATATGCTTCGACCTTATAGTAATAGGTCTTTCCTGCTTTTACAGTATCATCTGTGTAGGATGTTGTCTTTTCTCCTGATACTGTATCTATTTCACTATAACCACTATCTTTCTTTGTGCTGCGGGAAATGATATATCCCTTTGCACCGCTTACCTTATTCCAGGAAATTTTTAATACTTCCTCATCCGAGGATGTGATTCCTGTAATTTTTGCTTTTGCAAGTGTCTTTGCAGATTTTGTGGAAGAATATGCACCGACACCCTGTCTGCCATTGTTTGTATTGTAAGCCTGTACTTTGTAGGTATATGTTTTGTTATTGGATTTTACAGTATCTGTGTAAGTGAGTGTACTGCCGGATTTTACCGTGCCAATCTGATAAAATTTACTGTCACTGCTGTCCTGACGATAGATCAGATATCCCTCTGCTTTAGAAACCTTTTTCCAGGTCAGGGTAATCTTCTTTCCACTCTTTGCCTTGATCTTTGTGAGGTTTGTTTTTCCTAATGCCACACCTGAGATGGGTTTAGAATACTCTCCTGCAGTTCCATCGTTAAATACCGGACGGACCAGATAGTAATATTTTGTCCCTGCCTTTACGGTATCATCAATATAAGATGTAGCATCCGATACTTCGTCAATCTTAGGATAGTTTGTATCATTCACAGTATTACGATAAATTTCATAATAATCGACATTATCGAGACCTGTCCATTTTAATCTAAGACTACCATCCGCTCTCGACTGCGTGTAATTGAGCGTTACGGTCTTTGCTCCTTTTGTCAGTCCGAAATACTCTGCGATCGCAGTTGCATCCGCAACACCGAGTGCCTTTAATTTTTCATCAGAACTTAAATATGTATAATAATCATTTGCATTGTCCAAAAAGGCATGCTCGATGATCAGACCAGGAATGCCATTATTTTTACAACGACGGATCAGACCGTAATAATCTGCTGCAGAACCATCCGGATATTTATCATAAGATGCATTTCTAATCAAAGTTCCACGATAATTCAATCCAAGTGCTGCCAATTTATCGCATATTTTCTTTGCAAGTGCCTGTCCATTGCCTCCTACCTGTGCATTATAGTTGCTGTTCGGATAATAAACTTCCACACCTCTCGCTGTTCCGTTTGCAGTATTTAAATGGAAACTGACTAACACATTTGCTCCCACATTCTTTGCAAGGTTTGCACGGGCATCCAGACATGCAATATTATCTCCGCCGCCTGCCGGACAGCTTGCACTCTCTCTTGTCATATAAACAGTAATACCATTATAGGTAGATAATTCTTCTTTACAGTATGTGGCGATCTTAAGTGTCAGATCCGCTTCCTGTACTCCAAAACCGGATGCTCCTGCATGGGTGCCATCATGTCCCGGATCGAGTACGACTTTCACATTACTGTTCGCACCTTTTAAGTTATCTGCAACACTGGCGACAGCCTCTGAGATTCCCTGCTTCAGCACATTTTCCACAGTGTTTTCGGAAATAACTTCTCCATCTGCGCTCATAGTAACAACATCAGCATCCACATCCGCATAGGCATCTTCATCATAAAGTACCTGATCCGGGTTCGTCTCTGCCTGTTCATTGACACCAAATCTTACATCCATGCCAAGGTCTGATAGCAGGATTTCCTGTTTTGTTTTCTCCTGTGTAAACTGCACGGAAGTGATCTGATACTCTCCTGCCTGTCCATTTTCTGAAAAATCCATGGTAAAACGGATCATATCTTCTTCTCGGCCTGCCGCTTTGATCTGATATGTTTTTCCGGTAGTCAGATTCTGATAATTTAAAATAACATCAGAAATCTGCTCATTCCCTGTTCCAAGACTCAAAACCACATTCTGGGTGCCCGGTGTTTCGACATACGGGGACTCTACCATCATATAGTTCATTTCTGCTGCCTGGACTGTTTCTGTCTCAGTCTCAGTTTCTGTCTCAGTCTCAGTTTCTGTTTCCGTACTTTCTGTCTCGATCGTTTCCGTCTCGGCCGGCTCCTCTGTCTCCGTTTCAGCCGTTTCCGTCTCTGCGGTCTCTGTTTCCGTACTTTCTGTTTTGGTCGTTTCTGTCTCGGCCGGTTCTTCTGTTTCCACTGCCCCGGTCTCCGTTTCCGCAGTCTCTTCTGTTTCCATTACTCCGGTTTCCGTCTCGGAAGACTCCCCCGTTTCCGTTGTCTCTGATTCGGATGATGTTTCCGTCTCATCATTTTCCGTTTCAGATGCCTCTTCTGTCACAGCTGCCTCTTCCGCTGATGACGTTTCCATTGCCTGCGTGCTTTCTGTCTGGACTGCGCCATCTTCTGCCGCACGCACATCTGCAGGCAGTGCTGTCATGCTCACGCAGACTGCCATGATTACTGCTAAAATCCTTTTTTTCATTTTCCTGTTATCCTCTTGTATATTTACTGATGTTTTTACACTTCACATCCGCCGTTTATTTTACCATAAAACCTCCCCGTTGAATATATCTTGCCAGAATTTTCATAAAATCTTAAAAATACTCCGGCAGAATGATCCCGCCGGAGTATCTCTTTTCACATCTATTTTGCTTTTGTCTTTACGGAAACAACGGAAGAATAACTTCCATATACTTTCTTTCCATTCACTTTGCGGTATGCACGGATCTTATAATAATAGGTCGTCGATTTTTTCAATTTACCGTTTTTGTAAGATGTCGTACTACCTTTGGATATGGTCTTTACTTTACTATATTTTCCATCTTTACTGTTGCTGCGGTAGATCTCATAACCGCTTGCACCTTTTACCTTTGACCAGGTCAGTTTTACATTCTTTGCATCCGACGCTTTTGCCTTTAACGTCGTCTTTGCCGGAACCGCCTTTGCAGATTTTACATTCGAAAATCCACTGGTCTGTTCTCCATTCTGTGTCTTAACAACCGTCTTGATCTTATAATAGTATGTTTTTCCGGTTTTTACACTGCTGTCTGTCCAGGAACTGGTGCCCACACTGTTGATGGTTTTGATATTCTGATAATCCCCATCCTTTGCTGTACTGCGGTAGATCTGATAAGAAGTCGCAGCCGGTACAACTTTCCATGAAACTTTCAGTTTATTGTATGCTGTCGATTTTACGGAAGTCACGCTTGTTTTTCTGTTCTCAATTTTATTAACACAGAGCGTGTATTCTTTTTCCACCGCATTTTTCGCAAATGCCTGCACTTTCAGGTAATAGGTTCCCTTGCTTAATTTGACAGCCTTTGACTCTGTATAGGTACTGCCGGCATAGGAATAGATATGATCATCATCTTTTCTGCTCACTCTCTTGCCGTTTGCATTATAAAGTACCACATACCAGCTTCTTCCCGCGTCATTGATCTTCTCATGTGCCAGACTAAAGTTGATATACTGCGCTTTTGTGAGTGTAAAGCGATAGCAGTCTTCATCTGACGTATATCCTGTGATCACACCGTTTACCGCTTTGCCGACTTTTATGTTATCTGCCGAAGCCCAGTCACCGTTGTTCTCTGTCTCCCAACCGGAAGCCGCTTTCTGTGTCATGCAGATCGTATAGTCGCCGGTATAAAGTGTAGATGCCTGGCTGACGCATACATAATATTCTCCCGCAGCCAGTCCTAATTTACATGAGGTAAAGGATGTCTCTGTTCCTGTGCTTGTAAATTTATAAATTTCACTGTTATCCTTATTGTAAAGCACAACATTGTAACAGCTTGCCGTGCTCTGGTTGTTTTTATGTCCGAACTTCAACTGCAGATACCCGGCTTTTGACATTTTGATCTTGTAATAATCTTTGTCTGAAGAACTGCTGATACTTCCATAATAGGTTTTTCCGTTCTTCACACTGTTTGCAGTAGCAGCCGAATCATTCGACTCCACCTCTCTGTCACCAGCCGTTTTTGCTTTGATGCATACATCATAGTTTACCGGATAACTGGTACCGCTTAATAATGTTCCTGCTGAATTTCCGGTTCCTGCAATTTTAACATAATACTCACCTTTTGGCAGTCCGAGATTCGGTGTGGAAACACTGGTATCCCCGCCGCGGATGTTTGTAGTGTAAACTTCTGTATACTGATCTTTATCTACCTTTCGGATCACACTGAACACAAACATATTTGTGGTCTCCTGACCACTTACAACCGGATGTGTCAGTTTCACATTGATGTAACCATTTGCAGAAAGTGTTGTCTTAAAATAATCCACATCACTGTAGGTACGGATGTCGCCGCTGTACGTGATACCGGAAACAGCCGTATTGGCAATATCGTAAGTATCATTGCTCTCGCTCTCCCAGTTGTCTGCGTTTGTCCAGGAAGCATTCAGCTTGTAGGTTTCTCCGTTTGTCCCATAGATTGCAAATGATCCAGACGCATTCAGATATGTTACGCCCGACACTTTCAGATAATAAGTTCCTGCCGCAAGTCCGAAATTGACAGACTCTGTTTTCTCCTCATCCGTCCTGCTCGTCATTGTATAGATCGTATTTCCAGAAGCATCGCAGACTGCTACACTGTAAATATCCGTTGCGAGCTTACTGCTCACTTTATCATGCTGTAACTGAAATGAAAGATATCCTTTTGCAGCCGATGTAATCTTGTAATAATCGGTATCAGAAGTAGAAGAAATACTTCCTGTAATCGTCTGTCCAAGTTTCGTATAATTGTCTGCTGTGGAAATGGAGTCATTTTGTTCCGTTTCACAGTAAATATCTTCATACTGTACACTAAAGCTGTAATCGCTTGATCCTATCGTAAGCACTCCACGTCCGGTAACCTGCACATAATAGGTACCGGCTTCCAGTCCTATCTTCGCCGTCTGATTCTGTGTATCCTGAAGACCGCTGTTCACAGAAACCATTCCGCCAAACTGATCTGCAATAAAATCAATTTTCCAGGCTGGGCTGTTGCTCGTACTCGATAAATTTGCATGTGCAAATTTCAACTGCACCATACCTGCCTTGCTCATCGTAAATTTATACCAGTGTGTAACTGATTTTCTTGATGTCGTTGCTTTGTAAGTTGTATTTAATCCGATAGATGCCGCCGTTGCATAAGTACTTCCCGGTGTCACGTTCCCGTCTTTCCTTACAACTTCCTCGCTCTCTTCTGTTTCCGTGTCCTCAGATTTCGTATCCCCGATAACCGATTCTGTATTTTCCGTTTCGGTCATCTCAGAATTTTCCACTTCCTGCGTACCTTCGGTTGTCTCGGAAATTTCCGTCACTTCGGTACTTTCTGTTGCCTCAGTATCCTTCACACTTTCCGTATTTTCGGTTGTCTCGGACTCGTTTTCGGTACTGTCAGTTTCCACCGCCTCAGAAGTGTTCTCTTCCCCGTTATCCTCTGTGTCTTCGCTCTCTGCTGTTTCAGAATCATCCAGCGCTTCGGTGTTCTCTGCTGTTTCCGGATTCTCTGTCAGTTCCGTCACTTCTGTTTCATTCTGCCCGCCGGCTGCATATACCACCTGCTCTGCCGGGACCGCCGTCATACACAGGCTCAATGCCATAAGCCATGCGGCAATTTTCTTCCCTGCCTGATGTCTTTTTTTCATCTGGATCTTCCTCCTTGTTTTCTTTGTGCATTTCATTTTCTATTCTCTAAAATATACTGTATAATCATCTGTCTGCCCATAATATGTGTATCCAGCCTCCTGCATTTTTTTCTGATCATCATAGGATTTTTCCAAAACAATACAGTTGCTGCCATATTTTTCCGCAACTTCCAACTGATGTTCTACCGCATCAGGAACTGCCACAATTGTTTTACATTCTTCAATAAATTCTTTTTCTTCTTCCTCTTCAAATGTATAATCATCCTGTATCATATGATTGATCAGATCCTCACCGTATAACAACTGCACCGATTCATTTATTTCACGAATCCAGCTGCATACTTCCCTGGGGGCGATCATATTTTTAATATCATGATTTTCTTCGCGTAATAAAGAATCCAGCTCAACCACCTTATCCGGCACTTTATATTGATTTTCTATCACCTGTATTTTAGGCTGTGTAAATAAAAA
>ENA-OPSK01001930-OPSK01001930.1-human-gut-metagenome-genome-assembly--contig:-NODE-1930-length-13723-cov-3.212248_pt1 | contig 13723 bp, 10 predicted proteins | sample MGYA00241807_ERZ501905 | MGnify/ENA primary metagenome ERZ501905 (study PRJEB25962, sample SAMEA2042111) | human gut metagenome | biome: human gut; feature: human-associated habitat; material: faeces...
GAGGTTTACCACAAAAGCAAAATGCCCGTAGAGCCTATAAAATAAGGCTTTGCGGACATTTAAGAAGATATAAAAAGATAGTCAAAAAGACATATATAATTTCACGTGAATATATAGTAACAATAAATGTTGAGAAAAATAGTTGCAATATGGTAATATATTCAGACAGAAACTTATTTACAGAAGTCATTTACAGAAGAAAATTACAAAGCCACTATATGATTGGTGGTAAAATATGTGATTCACAATGAGATTTCCAGATGCAGGAGGGACAAAAGTGATATATTTTGATAATGCAGCAACAACATTGCAGAAGCCCGAAACAGTAGCAAAAGCAGTAGCGGAAGCTATCAGTAATCTTGGTAATGCCGGAAGAGGAGCCTATGATGCCGCTTTACATAGTATGCGAATGGCTTATGAAACCAGAGAGATGATTAATGAATTTTTTAACGGAGATGGACCGGAACAGGTTGCATTTATGTCGAATGCCACAGAGGCACTAAATACGGCAATTGATGGGATGTTACAGCCTGGTGATCATGTGATTACAACGGCGATGGAACATAATTCTGTGTTACGTCCCTTATATTTAAAAGAACAGCAAGGTGTAGCGCTCACTATTCTTCCAGTCGGAGAAGACGGAACAATTTCAAGTGAGGCATTTGAGGAGGCGATTCGGCCAGATACAGAGGCTATCGTGTGTACACATGCTTCTAATGTAACTGGAACGGCGCTGAATCTGTACCGAATTGGCGAGGCTTGCAAGCGTCATGGGCTGCATTTTATTGTAGATGCATCACAGTCCGCAGGAATTCTCCCAATTGATATTCAGGCAATGAATATAGATGCGCTGTGTTTTACGGGACACAAAGGATTATTTGGCCCGCAGGGAACGGGCGGCCTGTGCCTTAAAAAAGGAGTGATTATTCGTCCATTAAAATCAGGAGGAAGCGGAATCCATTCCTTTGATAAAGAACAGCCACATTCTATGCCGGAACTTTTAGAAGCTGGAACGATAAATGCACATGGAATAGCAGGATTAAAGGCAGGTTTAGAGTACATACAGCAGGAAGGTTTAGAAAGGTTATATACCAGAGAGGCTCTTTTAACAAAGACGTTTTATGAGGGAGTACGCCGTATTGACGGAGTAAAAGTTTATGGAAACTTTGATCAGGAAAAAAGAGCACCGCTTGTAGCCTTGAATATTCGTAACGAAGATGCCGGAAAAGTTAGTGAAATACTTTGGGAAGACTATGGAATTGCCACAAGAGCCGGGGCACATTGTGCCCCGCTCATGCACGAAACTCTTGGGACAACTGAACAGGGAGTGGTTCGTTTCAGCTTCTCAAGCTTTAATACTATGGAAGAAATCAAGACAGCGATAGAAGCAATCCGGGAGCTGGCAGCAGAGTAAAAAGAACCTTATTTAAGAATACATTAGAATATGTATGGAAAATTGTTCCAACAATCTTCATGTCAGCAGAAGAGCCTTATATTAAAAAAGACAAAATGACGATAAAAATTTCAAAAAGGAACAAAATAATTAACAAAATGCATAAAAATGACAGGAATATAGATTGCAGTTTTGATATAATTATGCTATGCTAAATAAAGTGGAAACAAACCAAACACCACAGAAAAAAGGAGGAAATACAGTATGAAGAAAATTACAAGAATATTTGCATTAGCTCTGGCATTTGTGATGGCATTTGCACTTCAGGCACCAGTTAATGCGGCAGAGAAAGCAGCGGTGAATCAGGAAAAAGCACAGGCAACCGTACAGGCAGGCTCATTTACACACAGAGTCCAGTCATTATATTATAATTCTTCAACGAAAAAAGCATCTTTAACTATTGAAGTCAATTCTTCAGGGGTTTATAGATATCAGGTACAATTATTAAATTATAACAAAAAGAAAGTAGTTGCAACAGATGAATGTTCTCTGTATGCATTTTTCACTTTAAAGAAAAATCAGCTTTATTACTACAGAGTAAGAGCAACTTCTTATAACTATTCAACAGGTCAGTATGTTCCTGTTTCAAACTGGTCTTATGGGTATGGAATTAATACAGGAGTTTGTACAGTAAAATTATCAGGTAAGAAAGTAAGAATTAAAACTCCAAAGGTAAAAGGGGTTAAAAAATTTACTTTGTATATGTCAACGAATAGAACAAAAGGATACAAAAAGATAAAAACTGTGAAATCAGGAAAGACTATTACAGTATCTAGCTTTAAGAAGAAATCATTTAAGAAGTATAAAGACTACTATTATTATATCTCTTCTGCTAAGAAGCAGAGTAAGTTTGTTCATAGTTTTTATATAAGAACAGTGTATAGATAAGTTGTAGAGTTTGTTGCTCCGCCATACTGAAAAGATATTCAGTATGGCGGTATTTTGTCTTATGTTTCAGATTTTGTAAGAAGCAGATAGGTGAATTTGTTTTAGAAGAGTTTTTAAATATGTCTGTTTTTATATATTTATTATATGGATTGCAAATGTAGATAAGGTACAAAGAAAAGGAGTTTATAATGAAAAGTATAAGAAAACAAAACTGTATTTTAGCTATCGTAATGTTTGCTTTAATGTCAATATTAACATCTTTTCCTGTTCAGGCACAGACAATAAACCAAAAACAGGCCAAAGTAACCGTACAATATGCCAGCATACCTGCAAAAGTTGAGACATCCTCCAGTGGAGATATATTTATTACAGTAAAAAATATAAGCGATGATTACAGAGTAGATTATGATATGAGGGTGCTTAACAATAAAGGAAATGTTGTGGAAGTATCAGAGCAAAACGGTGGTATAACTTATTTTTCATATTTAAAGAAAAATCGTCTATATTATTATCAGATACGAGAGACACAGACTTCGGCTTATCCATGGGAAGAGGATTTTACAGGTGAATGGACGAAAAAAGTTCCATTTGTTATCGCTCAATATCAGCTCAGCCAAGTAGGCACTGGAAGAAAGGTACGCATTAAAATGCCGAAAATTTCAGGTGTTAAAAGTTATAAAGTATATATGTCCTATAAAAAGGATAGAGCCTGGAAAAAGCTAAAGACAGTAAAAGCCGGAAAGTCAATTGTGGTATCAAAATTCAAAGGCAAGGCACTTGCACGCAATAAAAAATATTACTATAAAATTGTGCCAAGTAAGGGAGTCAATGCAACAATTGGAGTAATTCGCTTTTCTAAGAAGAAATAATTATTTGTTTACGACTATTCGGGGCTATACAAAATATTTTTAAACAGTTATAATCGCTTTTAAATAGGCGCAATTACTATAACTTAAATATTTTAATGAAAAGGAAAGGACATAAGAAATGAACGAAAAAACAATGAACCTCATCAACAAAATACTTTACTACGTCATTGCGCCAATTCTTATATTAGAATTCATATTGACAGACTTACATATCATATCTTTCACTAAAATACTGTTTATCGCTTCTGTAGTAGTACTGCTTATATTGTGTGCCATTTCATTTTTCTATAAAAAGCAGCACCCGGATTATGAGTTCAAGGCAAACGAGATGTATACAAGAATTCTCTTTGCAATTATACTCCTTGAATGTTTCTACTCTGCCGGATTTTTCAAATGGTAGGTTTATTCAGTATCATATATTATCAGATGAAATAAAAAAGAACCATTGTATAGCAAATGATTAATAATCATTGCAAGGAAGATGTTTGATTGCATTTTCACTTGCTTTGATGAATACTTGCTATATAATGATTCTTTTTTATTTGAGACTTTGAGAAATTGTGAGACTATTCGAGGTTCTTTTTATCCTCTTACAACTGAATTATGCTAAAAATAATTTGACTTTTATGTAAAAATATGTTTATAATAATACAAGCAACTTGGAAATTTTATAAAAGAATCGGAGGTAGCGTAAGTGGTATATACAAAAAAGTTACAGTCTAAAGTCTTAGAGCGTGTTTGAAAAAAGAATTAGAAAAACGCTACGAAGGATACAAAGAAAGAATTATACGATGATGAATAGAAATGTATTTAAAAAGAAAGAATGTGAGGAAGAAGGTATGACAGTTGCCAAGTAAGAAGAAAAGAAATGGAGGTTAAAAATGTTTACGAAAGTAATGAAAGAAGAACTTATAGCAGGTTTATTAAAAATTTTCGGAAACAATATTTCAATGATAATTCTATATGGTTCAGTTGCGCGAAATGAATATACAGACGAAAGTGATATAGATATAGCTATCATATTGAAAAATGAAATAGATAACAAAACAAAAGAACAATTTATAAATTGGTCTGCGGATATGGATATTAGATATGATAGAGTTTTTTCTATTATAGATATTAAAGAATCCAATATTCAAAAGTGGGGGGATAGTTTACCTTTTTATAGGAATGTAAAAAAGGAGGGGATTGTTCTTTGGAAAGCAGCTTAAGAGAATTAGCAATGTATCGAATGGAACGTGCTTTTGAAATGTTAATAGCTGCAGAAGATAATTTAAAAATAGGACAATATAAAACTTCTTTAAATCGTTCATATTATGCAATTTTTCATGCTATGAGAGCGGCCAATATTATAAAAGGTTTTGATTCCTCCAAACATTCAGGAGTAATAGCTTTTTTTAATAAGGAATATTTAAAGGAAAATATTATAGATAGAAAAATGTCTCCAATAATAAAAAACAGTTCATTTTTTAAAGGTCTTACGGATGACGAGATATTATCTATCTTGCATTGTGTAGAGGCAACAGCAGTTTCAAAAGGATGCAGAAAACCAACTGAAAAATGCAAAGATATTTTTAAGTGTAGTAGAGGATTATTTAAAAACGGAAAATCACAACCTTCTGGCGAATCCTCAAATCTCCCGGCATTAAATGGTGATTCTGAATTTAGCTAAAGACAAAACCCTGTAAAATAAATAGTCCCTATTTGTGGCCTTGGAGCAAAGGCCACAAATAGGGACTATTTATCTTACAGGGTTCGTCAGTTTAGACTAAACCTACTATTTTATTAGTCAGCCTTAGGACCTGCCTCAGCAATATTCTTAGGCATATTAGGATATTTCTTAGTAAAGTTATCCTGGAACATCTTAGCAAGCTTCTTAGCCTGTGCATCGTAAGCAGCTTTATCTTCCCATGTGTCACGAGGGTTCATGATTTCAGAAGGTACGTTAGGACATGTCTGAGGAATGTCTACGTTAAATACTTCATCATGTTTGTACTCTACGTCATCAAATGTTCCGTTTAATGCTGCAGTTACCATTGCACGAGTGTATTTTAACTTCATACGGCTGCCTACTCCGTAAGGGCCACCTGTCCATCCTGTGTTAACAAGATATACTTTAGTGTTGTATTTTTCAATTCTTTCTCCGAGCATGTTAGCGTATACGGATGGATCCATTGGCATGAATGGTTCACCGAATAATGTGGAGAATGTTGGCTGTGGTTCTGTGATTCCACGTTCTGTACCAGCAAGTTTAGATGTGAATCCTGTTACGAAGTGGTACATAGCTGCGTTCTCATCTAATCTGGAGATTGGAGGAAGTACACCGAATGCATCAGCAGTTAAGAAGATAACTACTTTAGGGATTCCGCCAACACCAGGAATCTGTGCGTTGGAAATATAATCAACTGGGTATCCTACACGAGTATTCTCTGTAAGAGATCCATCATCAAAGTCAAATTCGCGAGTTTCGTCATCCATGATAACGTTCTCTACAAGGCTTCCGAACTTGATAGCGTTGTAGATTTCCGGTTCGTTCTCTGCGCTTAAGTTAATACATTTAGCGTAGCATCCGCCTTCGAAGTTGAAGATACCTCTGTCAGACCAGCCGTGTTCGTCATCACCGATTAATTTACGGTTAGGGTCTGCAGAAAGAGTAGTCTTACCTGTTCCAGATAAACCGAAGAATACAGCTGTCTCATGAGTTTCTGGATCCATGTTAGCGGAGCAGTGCATTGGAAGTACACCTTCTTTTGGCATTAAGAAGTTCATTACAGAGAATACAGACTTCTTAATCTCTCCTGAGTACTGGGAACCACAGATAACTACCTGTTTCTGTTCGTAGTCAACGATGATAGCTGCTTCAGAATGAGTTCCGTCGATTTCTGGAATACATTTGAATCCAGGTGCAACGAAGATAGTGAAATCAGCTTCGCCATAGTTCTCTAATTCTTCTGCTGTAGGACGAATTAAGAGTTCATGAATGAAAAGGTTCTGGCTTGCTAATTCGTTAATGATACGGAACTTTCTTGTGCAGACAGGATCAGCACCAGCCATACCATCAAAGATGAAGATTTCTCTGTTCTGAAGGTAAGCGATTACTTTAGAACGAATTGCATTGAACTTCTCCTGAGTGATAGGAACGTTAACGCTTCCCCATGCAATGTCATCATGAACAGAAGGAGTATCAACGATAAATTTATCTTTAGGAGAACGTCCTGTATATTTACCTGTAGTTACAACGAGTGCACCAGTGTTAGAAAGCTTGCCCTCGCCTCTTCTTAAAGCTGCCTCTGTTAACTGTGCAGGTGTTAAATTGCGGTAAACTGCTTTAGGATTCACAATCCCAAGTTTTTCGATACCATATGTTTCCATAGTATTACCTCCTAAGTTGTATTTAAATTAAACTGTTGTACTTTTTATCGCGTACGTTGTCTATTGTACACTTTTTGTGTCGATTTTCCAATGAAAAAAGAATAAAAATCCCCAATAATGAAATTCTATTATTTTTTCAAACACGCTCTAGTATAACAATGCAGGATTGAAATGTCAATTATTCAAAACAAATAAAATGACCAATTATGAGTAAAAATATTTAAAATATTTAAAAAACGCGTGTATACAAGCAATATTTTTAAGGGACCTTGCTGAGAATTTCTGTTTCCTTTTCTATTTCCTGACTTAAAATTGCAAAATTGCAAGAACCAACATTCAGAACTGCTTCATGAAAATCAGAAATTTTAAATGATTTTCCAAGAGAGGCAGCCATCTCCTTTTCTAATTTGTTTAATTCATAATATCCAATACTGTAAGAAAGATAAGTGACCGGATTTTCAATAACGTATTGGTAAAGTTGTTTTGTAGCGGATTTATCAATTCCGTAAGTCTTTAAATAATCGGCCAGTGCATTTTCATCATAATTTTTATAATTTACATATAAATCGCTCAGAGAGGACAGGGAGAGTGAGAGCAGGTCATTATCCCGATATAGCTGGCGGAGCTGTGCCTGTGTTTTTTCATCGACATCTTTAAATTCTGTAAAATTATAGCTGTATAACTGGGCATAAGTCCCCCATCCTTCGTCATATCCGTCACAGTGAAGAAATGTACGGAGAGGGGAAGGATTCGTACTTAAAAAATAATTCGTCTGGTATAAATGTCCCGGATAGCCTTCATGGGCAAGTGTGGAAAACATTTCGTTGGACTCCACACGGTTGTTATTGATGTAAATAATATTTGCCTCTTTACTGTCAATTGGAGGTACAAGATAAAATGCACAGGCGGAAGTGCCGGAAAGAGCGTTAGGAACATTTTTTAATTCATAAGAAATGTTCTTTATTTCCGGGAAATCCACAAGAGAATCGTCTTTTAACTGCTCCATGATTTCCTTTGGTTTTGAAAGTGTCGGAACCGCACTGAGATATTCTGTATACAGGTCTTTATTTTGTGTTGTCAGGGAAGAAATATCTTTTATCGTATCTTTTAACTGTGTTTCCAAAGCTGTGATACATTCTTCCGGGGACATGTCTGTTCCGACATCAGACTGGAGAAGAAAACGATAGTAGTCCTGGCCATTTTCATATTCGCAAAGTCTCTCTTTTGTGCTGTTATCAGATGTAGTATGTTTGCTGCCTGTAGAGACCTGTAAAGCAGTTTTTAAATGCTCATATGCGGGAAATACTTTATTTGTAATGAGTAATCGGTTATTTGCGGTGTAGCTTGCTTTCTGATCTTCACTTAAAGTATCAAGGGAATCCAGACGTTCCTCAAAACTTTCAACGAGAAGATTATTTTCTTCGCTTGCATTTAAAAATTGGTTAATCTGGTCGATAGTATCAGAGATTACAAAATCAGGGCTTACAATATCTGCGTTACGGCGCTCTTCCTCAAAATCAAGAACCTGCGTAAAAAGTTCTGGAATTTGATTTACAAGTGATAAATAATCTTTAATATCTTTTTCGTTGTCAAAACGATATTCGGAAAGAGTTACAGGAATATCCGAAGGTAATCCATCTGCACCGAAAGGAGAAGAATAAAGAATATATTTTTCACTCATAATAGTTTCATTTAGATAATCCTGAAAAATCTGCCAGGTAAGTTTCTGTTCTTTTGTCAGGCTGCTTGTTGGAAAAGTATAAAGTTCTTGAAGAAGTTGTTTTGAACGTTTGCAGTTTTTCTTTGCCGTATCCGAAGAAAGCTCTCCATAAGTGGGAGAGGGTTCCTTTTTAATACCGTAAGAAGACGGATCAGAGAGTTTAAAATGCAAAGTAATTGTGTTTTCGGTAGCGAATTCTTTAAAGCAGGAATCAAGAAACTGGTCAAATTTTTTCTGCTTTGAAGAATTATGTGCACTGGATTGTCCACAACCTGCTAAACTGACTCCGCAAATAAGGATAAGAAGTAGAAAAAACAAGTGGGTAAATAGTGCTTTAGACAATGGTCTGCGATGATTTTTCTTCATAGTCGGCCTCCTTTGATAGCATTTTTATATCGGAAGATAAAAAGTATTTGGTATTATACTATGAATTATACAGGAAAACTATTAGTTTTTCAGAAAAATAACCATAGACGAATATTCGGATTTATTCTATAATAATATGTACGCGCAAAATTACCCTGTAAATACAATTGCTGTATAAATCAGGGATAAAAGATTCTAAGGGTACATTAAGGAAAGTTGACGAACAGATAACAGACCTAATGACACAGGTTGCATAGGAGGTATAATAGATAAATGAGTAAGAAACCATATTACATTACAACTGCAATTGCTTACACATCCGGCAAACCTCATATTGGTAACACATATGAGATTGTTTTAGCAGATGCAATTGCAAGATTTAAGAGAAAAGAAGGCTATGATGTACGTTTCCAGACAGGAACAGATGAACATGGTCAGAAAATCGAGTTAAAGGCAGCAGAAGCTGGAATTTCTCCAAAGGAATTTGTTGATAACACAGCAGGAGAAATCAAGAGAATCTGGGATTTAATGAACACATCTTACGATAAGTTTATCCGTACAACAGATGAGGATCACGAAAAACAGGTTCAGAAGATCTTTAAGAAGCTTTACGATAAGGGTGACATTTACAAGGGACATTATGAAGGAATGTACTGTACACCATGTGAATCTTTCTTCACAGAATCTCAGTTAGTAGATGGCAAGTGTCCAGACTGTGGCCGTCCATGCCAGCCTGCAAAGGAAGAGGCTTATTTCTTCCGTATGAGCAAATACGCTGACCGTCTGATTCAGTATATTAATGATAACCCTGATTTTATTCAGCCAGAATCACGTAAGAACGAGATGATGAACAACTTCCTTTTACCAGGACTTCAGGACTTATGTGTATCCCGTACTTCTTTCTCATGGGGTATTCCTGTAGACTTTGATCCAAAGCATGTTGTTTATGTATGGCTTGATGCATTAACAAACTATATCACAGGCCTTGGATATGACTGCGATGGTGAAAGTGGAGAATTATTTAAGAAATACTGGCCAGCAGACTTACATCTGATTGGTAAAGATATTATACGTTTCCATACAATTTACTGGCCAATCTTTTTAATGGCATTAGATCTTCCGCTTCCAAAACAGGTATTTGGACATCCTTGGTTATTACAGGGTGACGGCAAGATGAGTAAATCCAAAGGTAATGTAATTTACGCAGATGACCTCGTAGATTTATTCGGTGTAGATGCTGTTCGTTACTTTGTACTTCACGAGATGCCATTTGAGAACGATGGTGTAATCACATGGGATCTCTTAGTAGAACGTATGAATTCTGACCTTGCCAATACACTTGGAAACCTTGTAAACCGTACAATTTCCATGTCTAATAAATACTTTGGCGGAGTTGTAGCTAACAGTGGAGTGACAGATGGATTTGATAAGAATCTTATGGACGTAGCATTAGATACAAAGCATAAAGTAATAAAATGTATGTCTAAGCTCAGAGTTGCAGATGCTATGACAGAAATCTTTAACTTATTTAAACGTTGTAACAAGTACATTGATGAGACAATGCCATGGGCTTTAGCAAAAGATCCTGCAAAACAGGACAGACTTGCTACAGTTCTTTACAATTTAGTAGAAAGCATTACAATCGGTGCTTCTTTACTTTCTCCATTTATGCCAGAAACGGCAGAAAGAATTTTTGCACAGCTTAATTCTTCCGAAAGAACTATGGACGAACTTGAAATGTTCGGTCTTTACGAATCTGGAAAGAAAGTAACAGACAAGCCAGAAATCCTTTTTGCAAGACTTGATGCAAAAGAAGTACAGGCAAAAGTAGACGAGATGAATGCTTCAAGACAGGCTCCAGCTGAAGAAGAGAAAAAAGATGACGAACCAGTAATCGACATCGAACCAAAAGAAGAAATCACATTTGATGATTTCGAAAAAATGCAGTTCCAGGTTGGTGAAATCATTGCCTGCGAAGAAGTAAAGAAGTCTAAAAAGCTTCTCTGCTCCCAGGTTAAGATTGGCAGCCAGGTAAAACAGATTGTTTCCGGTATTAAGAAACATTATAGCGCAGAAGAAATGGTTGGTAAGAAGGTTATGGTTCTTGTAAACTTAAAACCTGCGAAATTAGCCGGTGTACTTTCTGAAGGTATGCTCTTATGCGCAGAGGACGAAAATGGGGAATTATCCCTGATGGTACCAGAGAAGAAGATGCCAGCAGGCGCAGAGATTTGTTAATTAAATTCTGAGTTGCCGCAGGCAGGGGAGACGCTCCCGAAGAGAGGCAATACCCTATATTTGTGACTTTCGTCGCTGCAGGTTGAATGTTCGCTTAACCGCTCGCATCCAACCCTTGGTCTAAGGTCACAGCTATAGGGTATCTTCTCTCTTCGGGAGCGTCTATTTTCCCTGTGGCAAACCAGGGATTAAAGAGGTATACTATGATTTTTGATACACATTCTCATTATAATGATAAACAGTTTGATGCAGATAGAGCGGTCGTTCTCGAATCGCTAAAAGATGCTGGCGTGACACAGGTTGTCAATGTCAGTGCAAGCTGGAAAGACCTGATGGATACCTTAGAACTTATTTCGAAAGTACCTTTTATGTACGGTGCAGCCGGAATTCATCCAGACCATGTTGGTGAACTTAATGAGGAACGGATGGAGCAGCTTCGGGAATATTGTCACAGGGATAAAATCGTGGCAGTCGGAGAGATTGGTCTTGATTATCACTGGAATGTAGAGCCAAAAGAAGTACAGCAGGAGTGGCTTATCAGACAGCTTCATCTTGCAACAGAGGAAAAACTTCCTGTAATTATACATAGCAGAGACGCATCGCAGGATACATTTGACATTATGAAAAAGGAACACGCCGGAACGACAGGCGGTGTAATTCATTGCTTTTCCGGTTCTGCTGAAATGGCAAAAGAATATGTAAAAATGGGTTATTACATTGGTGTAGGAGGTGTCGTTACCTTTAAAAATTCCCGTGTGCTGAAGGAAGTTGTAAAGGCAATTCCATTAGAGTGTATTGTAGTAGAAACCGACTGCCCTTACCTTGCACCAGCACCACACAGAGGAAAGCGAAATAGCTCTGCATATCTGCCGCTGGTGATTGAAGAAATCGCAAGACTTAAGGAAATTACAGCGGAAGAAGTAGAAAATGTAACCTATGAAAATGCTCAGAGATTGTATGGGTTAATTCATTAGGAGAACAGAAGGACAGACGAACTCTGGAAGAGAAAGAATCCATATCTGTGACTTTCGTCGCGGCGTGTTGAATGTTCGCTTAGCCGCTCGCATCCAACACTTGCTCCCAGGCCACAGATATGGATTCTTTCTCTTTTACATATTGTCCCTTTCTTGATTTCGTCTCTTGAATGAGATATCCATTTCATGTATTATTATCTTATTATAGAGAAACTAAGTAAAAATTTAAGGGGAAGACTTCAACATTGATTCCCCAAATATAAAATTGCTTTCAAAATCTTATGACAGCCCAAGGAGGTCTTATGGCGAATTTAGGAAACCCGCAGGAAACGATTGCAGTTTTACAGCGGTATGGATTTAATTTTCAGAAAAAATATGGACAGAACTTTTTGATTGATACGCATGTACTCGATAAAATTATTGGTGCAGCAGAGATTGGAAAGGATGATTTTGTTTTAGAAATCGGACCGGGAATTGGAACGATGACGCAGTATCTTGCGGAGGCGGCAAGGGAAGTTGTTGCGGTAGAGATTGATACAAAGCTGATTCCAATTCTGGAGGATACTTTAAAGGAATATGATAATGTTACAGTATTGAACGAAGATATTTTAAAGGTAGATATTCGCAAGATTGCAGAAGAAAAGAATGGTGGAAAACCAATTAAAGTCGTTGCGAACCTGCCTTACTATATTACAACACCAATTATTATGGGGTTATTTGAGAGTGAAGTACCACTGGACTCTATTACAGTTATGGTGCAGAAAGAAGTCGCTGACCGTATGCAGGTAGGCCCGGGAACAAAGGATTATGGTGCTCTTTCTTTAGCAGTACAGTATTATGCAGAACCATATATCGTGGCAAATGTACCGCCAAACTGCTTTATGCCGCGTCCGAATGTCGGAAGTGCGGTCATCCGACTGACCCTGCATGAAAATCCGCCTACCACGGTAAAGGATGAAAGTCTGATGTTCCGGATCATCCGAGCTTCTTTTAACCAGAGAAGAAAAACGCTGCTCAACGGCCTGAATAATTCACCGGAGATTGCAGCAACGAAAGAACAGATCCAGACAGCTTTTGAAAAGCTTGGTTTTCCGGCAAATGTACGTGGGGAGACATTGACCTTAAAAGAATTTGCGGCACTTGCAGATGAGTTTGCCGAATTTTAGAATAAGAGAGCGGACGTTTTACGGCGTTCGCTTTTTTACTAAATCAAGCAGTAAAGCAGATTGCGAATATCCGCTTGACGAATGGTAAGAATTACTTTGTAACGGAGTAATTCTCGCGTGCGTTCGACTTGAATCAGACAGAAAGGGGATAATATATGAGAAAAAAACTTACAGCAGTACTTCTGGCAGCGACAATGCTGCTTACTTCCGGTGTCACGGTCTTTGCAGACCGCGTGGATGCAGTCATCGACAAGCCATATCTTGCACTGGGAGCGGATTTAAGCCCACAGGAACAGATGACAGTTTTATCATTGCTCGGACTTAGTGACATCAACGTGGATGATTATGATATCATCAGCATCACCAATGCGGATGAACATGAATATCTGGATAAGTATCTGGATGCTTCGATCATCGGCACCAGGGCGTTGTCATCGGTTCTGGTCGTTGGAAAAGAAGCCGGAAACGGCATCCATGTAACAACGAAAAATATTTCCTACTGTACCGAAGGTATGTATCGCAATGCACTTTTGACGGCCGGCATCGAAGATGCGGATATCACGGTGGCAGGACCGTTTTCGATTTCCGGAACGGCGGCACTGGTCGGTGCGACACTGGCTTCACTTGGCATTGTAACAGGCTCAGGAGAAGCAATCAGGCTGGTGCCGGTCATTACG
>ENA-OPSK01001945-OPSK01001945.1-human-gut-metagenome-genome-assembly--contig:-NODE-1945-length-13604-cov-6.248874_pt1 | contig 13604 bp, 13 predicted proteins | sample MGYA00241807_ERZ501905 | MGnify/ENA primary metagenome ERZ501905 (study PRJEB25962, sample SAMEA2042111) | human gut metagenome | biome: human gut; feature: human-associated habitat; material: faeces...
TTGTCGCTTTCGTTTTGCGAACGTGGCTGCAAAGATAAGGACTTTTATTTTAAACCTCCAAATTATTTCGGAACTTTTTTTCTAAAAGTTTGTTTCATCATTTTGTACCGGCGTTCTCTCTCGAATGCGGGTGCAAAAGTAGTGCTATAAAACATAACCTCCAAACTTTTTCGCAACTTTTTTGTGATATTTTTTTCATGTCTTAACAAGTAATATAATGTACGTGCAATAAGGCACAAGACATCGTATCCCTTATTTCATAATCCACTCATGTTACCTCCTATTTAAAGTAGCAAACGGTATTAAATAAAAAACTACTAACTAAAAACATTAGAATTAAATCAAAACAGTTTCTAATTCAAAAACATTTTTTTACAAGAACCACAAATTAAATGCGCCCTTTTTAGTTTACTGTATATCACATAATTATAAAGACGCACGTGTTTTCAAAAAAACATGTACGTCTTTTACCAGAAACACGTACGAGAATTTGGAAAAACATGTACGTGTTTTTTGACAAATGCATCAAAAACGGAAGTATTAAGAGAGAAAAATACAATAAGTATGGACTTTATTAATAATTAAAATGTTGGATGCCGATTCCGGTCTTAATATAATCGACGATAGTCACAATCATAGATTCCCCTCCTGCGGCATACAACTCCTCATAGTTCTTGGACGTACTAAGGAACTTTTGGAAATAAAAAACAAGAATAGTATAGAACACATAAATTTATTCCATATCTTTAGCAGAAACAAAATTAGAAACCATGATACACTTATTAATAAACACACTTGCCGAGAAAATGAATGATTTCCTTTCAAGCTATTATGAGCGGGCCGAAATTATAGTAGAAGCAGGAAGCATTGAAGCAACCCCTGCCGAAAATCAATCGGATAAAATCATACTTTCTATCGTAAACATCGAACGGGAAACAGCCATGGGAATCTCTAGTCCTTACAGAAAGGCACAAGGCAATACATTCCAACGCACATCCCCACCATGGCATTTGAATATATATATTATGGTAGCCGCTATTTTCACCCCCAAAAGATATCTGGAATCCATACAAATACTGTCTGACACCATCTCATTTTTACAGCAAAACCCCAGTCTAAATATACCGGGGCAAGACATAGTAACACTTGAGCCTATTACTACCAGTATGCAAGAACTCAGTAATATATGGAGTATTTTAGGTGGACACTATTATCCCTCAGTACTGTGTAAAGCACGAATGATCTCATTCGACGGAAAAGAAATAAAGGATATAAAACAAAGAATATCGAGTCAAGAAATAAACTAGGAAAAATGTTATCAAACATATGACAATGAATGCTTGATGTGTATTTTTTGTCTACTTTTGAAAATATTATTAATTATAAAATGAACCCATAATGAAAATAGAACCTTTAATCAATGTTGCATTTACTCATGAATATAATGACAAAAGCAATTCTTCAAGACTTTTCAACATAGAATCCAAAATAAAATCAAGGGCCATATTAGGTGGGTCTCTATTTCCCTTCATTCATACAGAAGCAAACCGATACTCAATAGTTGGAGATAAAGAAGAGCTTCTTGATCATCTATCAACAACTCCGGAAGGCCTTAATTTTGAGTTTCGAGTACATTTGACTGATCCTAATTTCTTATATTATACACGATCCCTTTTGCCTGATGAACAGAATGATCCGGATATACAAATAAGAATTATTGATAACCGGCTCAATCTGATGAGCGTAATCATTCATGTCACCAAGGAATTATTCAAAGCGGGGTGTCCTATAGAGAAAAACATACATTATCAAACAAAAGAAGCTTATTGGGACTTTATTTTGATCCCCCGTAACCCTGATTATATACCCACTGAGATTTTTATGGAAGATAATGGATCAGAAGGTATTTGTTTCAAAAATCCCGAACAAATCCGTTTCATGAATAAAGATGCTATCCGCATCAGTACTGTAAATCCGATAAAGATTAAGGAATGGGCATATTATCAAAGAGAATCAAATATAACGATTTACGAAAAAAGAGAATATGCTAATAGAGTATTATTACAACATGTTCCTATTCCTGAGCCGGGGCGTTTCTCTTTAAAGGAATTACAATCTAATGAGAATTCAATTTTACATATTATGTATATTTAATCACTAAAAAAATAACCTATGGCACAAATGAAAACCCCTGGCGTTTATATCATAGAGAAAAACGCTTTTCCTAATTCAGTCGTAGAAGTCGCTACCGCCATCCCTGCCTTTATCGGGCATACCCAATTCGCACGGGACGGTAACAAGGATTTGACCGGTATCCCTTTCCGTATATCTTCTATGGCTGAGTTCCATTCGTTCTTCGGTTTCGCTCCCACCTTGCGATTCGGAATTCGTCCGGAAGATTCCGAGAGTGAGGACACCACCAATGACATAAACGTATTATTCCCCGACGGAAGTTGCCAGCTTACTTTGCCAAAAACGTTCTATGCTTTATATTATAATATGTTGTTGTTCTACGCTAACGGTGGAGGACCGTGCTATATCGTCTCCGTAGGAGATTATGAGCATGACTTTAAAAGCATAGACTTTACAAATGCGCTCTTAGCCTTAAAAAAAGAACAGGAGCCCACGTTGGTCGTCGTTCCGGAAGCCGTATATATGGAGGAAGGCGATTGTTACAAAGTTCAAACTGCCGCTTTGATGCACTGTGGTAACGATATGAAAAATCGCTTTGCCATATTAGATGTTTTCAACGGATACAAAGATGAAAACGGTGCGGTTATCAAAAGTTTCCGGGAAAATATAGGTAGCAATTTCCTTGCGTACTGTGCCTCCTATTATCCATGGATAAATACATCTATCGTCACCGAGAAAGATATCACTTTTTATAATATAGAAAAGGATAGTTTAGAGAAATTGGAGGAACTGATCTTGAACGAATTCTCAAAGAAGTCCGGTGTAACGAATGAGGCTGTCAATGAACTTATGGACAAGTTCAAGCTTTTGCTTACCATGAAAGAGGACGAGGCGGAACGTTTCCATACCTTATTATACCAAGTCAGTTCCGTATACCGCTCCATTTTGAGAGAGATTCGCTTGAGGATCAATTTACTTCCGCCTTCAGCTTCGATGGCCGGTCTTTATACTATGGTAGATAACACCCGGGGAGTATGGAAAGCCCCTGCGAATATTTCCATCAATAACGTAGTCACACCCGCACTCTCGATCACAAATGCCGAGCAAGAAGATCTGAACGTACCGATGAACGGAAAAGCCGTAAACGCAATCCGTAGCTTCCCCGGTGAAGGAATCAAGGTTTGGGGTGCCCGCACGATGGATGGTAACTCGTTAGACTGGCGTTATATTAACGTAAGGCGTACGATGATCTTCCTAGAGGAATCGATCAAGAACGCCGCCCGTGCCTATGTATTCGAACCGAATGTAGCAAATACATGGGTAAATATGCGTAGTATGATAGACGGATTCTTACGGGGCGTATGGAAACGAGGTGGATTAGCAGGAACTTCCCCCGAAGACGCATATAGCATTCATATCGGATTGGGAGACACGATGACTCCCGAGGATATTCTGGAAGGTATCCTCAGGATATCCGTATTCGTGGCTATTACCAGACCTGCGGAATTTATCGAGATCACATTCCAACAACAAATGCAAAAAAGCTGATAATTTAAGAATTAAAACCTATTAAAGAAATACGAATATGGCAGGAGAAGCACAAGATAATGTATGGCCGTTACCCAGTTTTTATTTTAAGGTAGAATTAGGTAGCCTCGGGGAAATCGCTTTTAAAGAGGTATCTGGTCTGGATATGGAAGCCCAAGTAATTGAGTACCGACATGGTAATAGCCCGGTTTTCTCAAATATCAAGATGCCGGGACTGAAGAAGACGAGCAATGTCAGTCTAAAGAAAGGGGTTTTCAAAGCGGATAACAAATTATTCGATTGGTTTAACAAGATAAAAATGAACACAATACAGCGAGAAGATGTAACAATCAGCTTACTGGATGAAGCAGGAAGCCCTACGATGGTTTGGAAATTATCGAACGCATGGCCGACTAAGGTTACCGGTGTCAGCTTAAAATCCGATGGAAACGAGGCCGCCATCGAAACCTTAGATTTAGCGCATGAAGGATTGACCATAGAAAACGCTTAATGCTAAGGTTTGATCATATTGTCCCTCCTCCGGTAGCGTTTTATTTCAACGTGACTTTCGAAGGATTGATCGAGACCTCTTTCCAAGAGGTCTCGGGACTACAACTTGAAATGGAGACGGAAACGATTAAAGAAGGGGGAGAAAACAGTTTCAGCTATCAGGTGCCTACCCGACGAAAGCACGGTAACCTTGTGTTGAAACGTTCTTTAATGCCTTTGCCTCATGTGCTAGAGACATATGTGGTTAAAGTATTGGAAAATAATGGAAGTGCCCAGATCGTTCCCGTCAATTTAACTATATCATTGCTGGATGCCGGGCATTTTCCCCTAAATAATTGGTCTGTGCTCAATGCTTACCCTGTAAAATGGGACATTAGCGCATTGAATTCCCAAAAGAATGAGTTGGTGATTGAAACATTGGAGATGGCTTATACTAATTTGATCCGTATGTCGATAAGAGATACAGAAGATACGAAAAAAGAACAATTTAAGCAATGGCTATAACTATAAAAGAAATCCAAGTGTCCGCAAAAGTGACACAACAGAAAAAGGAACCCGACCTCCCTCTCTCCCGTGATTTGATACAACAAATCAAAGAGGAGATAATTCGTGAGGCCAAGAAAGATTTGTCTAACCTTTTTTCTTGTAGAAAGGAGCGATAAAACATGAACCAAAAGTTGATCATCGAGGCATATAAATCAATTGAATACAAAGGTGGCGAGAAATTGGGTAATATCACCGTCCAAATCAATCCGGATAGCTATAAGTTAAGCAAATCTACCTCCTATAAGAAAGACGAAAGCATAAAAGAGGATAAGCAACTACCGGAGTATAAACACACCAACCCCTCCATTCTCTCTTTTGATATACACTTCGATGGTACCGGTATTATCCCGACGGGGAAAAAAACCGTGACAGAAAGGATCAAGGATTTGGAGAATATCATTTTTCTACCTAGCGCGGAGATCGATCCACCCAGCCCTTGCTTCCTTAAAGTAATTTGGGGGAGTCTCATTTTCAAGGGGAGATTAACCAGCCTAAATTGGGATTACACCTTATTCTCGCCCAATGGCAATCCTTTACGAGCTAAAGGCTCCTTGTCACTAACAGAGGCGATTAGTAGTAGAGAGACACAAGCAAAAAAGAAAAATCAAAAAGCTGAGGGTAAATTCGTTACTTTTAAACAAGGAGACAGTCTAATCGGGTTATGCGCAAAAGAATATAAAAATTCTGGTTACGCTCCAATGATTGCCTCCATTAATAACCTAATCAGCTTTAGAGATATAAAACCCGGAACTCAATTATGGTTCCCTAAAATATAATGAATATGGATAATTCATTTATAATCAAACTATTCCTAAATGGTAAAGATGTAACGGAGCAATACTCCGTAATCAATGCAAAAATATACAGAGCATGTAATAAGATCGATAAAGCAACGATCTCCATCAGCGCTGATATTATCGACAACAGCCAATTTGAAATACCAGACAACAAAATATTCAATCCGGGTACGGAGCTTAAGTTTCAAGCGGGTCCAACAGATAAGGTCAGCACCTTATTTGAGGGATGCGTTACAACCCATCAGTTAAAAATCAATAGCGAACAACAAACTCTATTTGTTTTAGAATGTAGGGGGTTCGCATATCCTGCAACCTTTGGACGTAAAAATAATGTATATGAAAATAGTAAAGATGATGCCGTTATCAAGAAGATTCTGGGACAATACGGGCTTTCTGCCAAAGTAGATAGTACCGGTATAGAAATTCCACAACTGGTACAATATTATTGTACAGATTGGGATTTTGTACTCACACGAGCACAAAATAACGGATTAGTCGTTATCACTGACGGTAAACAAGTCAAGGTATGTAAACCGAATGTATCTGCCTCCCCGGTCTTAACCATCACCTATGGAGATAATTTAATCGCTTTCGATGGTTCTATATCCGCTTCCGAGCAATACACAGATACAAAAGCCTGCGCTTGGGACGTGAGCCGTCAACAAATTATCAAAGCCACCGCCAGCAAACCTTCTCTCAATGCCCAAGGCGATATCGCCGCAAAGGATCTATCCGGTCTGGCAAATGAAGTGATGCTTTATCAAACCAACGCTCCCATCGGCGACGCTTCTTTACATGCTTGGGCCGATGCGCAAGCTTTATGGAGCGGTCTGGCACGTTTTCAAGGCTCCATCACAATTTACGGGAATGCGTCTATTATTCCGGGCTGTATTATCAAATTAGAAGGATTAAGCAAACATTATAGTGGAAACGCATTTGTTCAATCAGTAGAACATACACTACAAGGAGGCGAATGGAAGACACAAGTCTATATGGGTTTCAGTCCAGTAGTCATTACCGAAGAGCCCGATGTAGTGGCTCCCGCAGCTAGTGGTTTTTTGCCCGGCATACGAGGATTACAAATAGGGATCGTTAAAAAGATCGGAGATAATAAAGATTTCGAGAATTTTATATTAGTCGATATACCCTTGTTACAATGTGAGAAGACGGAGATATGGGCTCGGCCGGTCAGTCCGTACGCAAGCAATGGGGTCGGCATGTTATTTCTACCGGAAGTCGATGATGAGGTAGTCCTGCAATTCATCAATGAGGACCCCTGCCACCCTGTGATTATCGGAAGTTTGTACAGTCGCAAACGAAAAACGCCGGTTTCTTTAGATCCAAAAAATAATTTAAAGACAATTGTTACAAAAAACCAGTTGAAAATTACTTTGGACGATGATAAAAAGATTATCACAATAGGGACTCCCGGAGAGAACACGCTCATATTGGATGATGACAAAAAGCAAATTCTGTTATCCGATGCTAATAAGAACAAGGTTTGTATGGATAAAAACGGAATTATGGTAGAATCCGGCAAAGATCTCATATTTAAGGCAAGAGGGAATGTCAAGACAGAAGGAATGGGTATCGAATCCAAGTCTAAGCAAGATACCAAGATAAATGGCTTGAATATCGAGGTTTCCGCACAAATGGGAGTTAAAGTAAAAGGGTCTGCCACCGCCGAAATATCCGCATCCGGCCAAACCGTTGTAAAAGGAGGCGTTGTAATGATTAATTAAATCGAATGATTTATGCAGAACAAAAATAGTTTTTTAGGTAAAGGATGGGCATTCCCCCCAGAATTTAGCCATAATGATAATCCCACCCGCATGTCTAATTATGAAGAAGACATCCGGCAAAGCTTGATCATCCTTCTCTCCACTCGCACAGGGGAACGAATACATCGTCCGGATTACGGTACGGAACTATATCGTTATCAGTTTGAACAATTAGATCTTACCATGGAGACCATGATTAAAAGCGCTATTGAGAAAGCTGTTCTCTTATACGAGCCTAGAGTCTCGCTTGATCGCATAGAAATTAATAAGGCTTCGATTCAAGATGGCATTCTGATTATCGAACTTTATTATACGATACGTATGAATAATGTCCAACAAGAATTGACCTATCCTATCTATTTTGATTCTAACCGATGAATAAACAATGGAATAAAGATGGATTGACAAGAAAAAAATTGGAGAATGATTTCCGGATACATGAGCCTTTTCAAGTACTCGAGAAAAATCTCTCCAATTTATTGGCTCGTGCCTTTTCGAAATCATCCTTTTTATATCATTACCAATCCTTAGCCATACTCAATGAGATCAAGCAAACAGATACAATCGGGATCGAACAGAGTTTCATTTTGTGGCAAAATGAGAACTCACCGGAAAGTAACAGAGAAATCACCTATCTAAGAAACTCTCTATACCATAAGTTCTCTGATTGGTATCAAAGATTGAATCATCGGATCTTTAGAGATTCCATGTCCGATTTATTTCTGGATATGGAGAAATATAACCAGAGACTTCAGCTAATAACCCTATCCAATCCTAAAACGGTTCGTAGAAGTCTCTACCTATTATTACGTATCCTCCGTAATTTACAAAACAAACGGGAGATTTACATCCAAGAAATCGCTAAAAGCGGAGAGACCGATCCCTCATTAGCTGTTTTAATCGCTTTCTTGAAAAACTATCAATATCTGGTAGATCAGTTCAATAAACGCTGGGAAGCTTATCCGTTATTTTATGTCAACCAAATATTGAAGGAATCTCCCCAAAAAGCGATTATTCCTTCCGCTTGGTTTATCGCCGTGAAGAATAATACCGCACGGCAAGCCCAGTTACCCAAAGGTACAGGTATTATAACACAGGTTCCATTTCCTGCGCAAGATATCCAATTTTGTTATCGTACGGACGAAGATTATTCGGTCAATGACATGAAAATAACGAGTATACATTCGTTACTATTGGAAAAAGATCCGAAAAAATATCCAGCGAGCCGATTAGGCTTCGTTACGTCCATCTGGCAAAAACAGTTGAATGACAGGATCGGAAACGTTCCTTCTAAGAAGCCCAATCTGGACTCAGAGCTAATCTTTGAGAACCAATCCTCTATACAAGCCGGACTGATGATCGAATCTCCCATGTTATTACTTCGGGAAGGACATCGGGATATACATATCACATTCGGATTAGAAGAAGACTCCATATCATATTTCAAAGAATTAATCGCTACCACGGAACAATCTTCCCACGAAACCGGGCGTGTATTAAATGACGCTTTCCTATTGGAGTTAAGCACAGAGAAAGGTTGGGCCCCGATATACGCCTACACCTTGACATTCATCAACGAAAACTCCTTTTATCTGAAATTCGTCCTTAATGAGAAATTCGACCCTACAACACCTTGCTCTGAAGCTCATGGTTGCCAAACACGGAACCCAGCACTCCGTATATTGATGAACACGGATGCTTGGTTATTCCCCTACTCTTGGGTACACCGTATTTTTATTACTAGCTTAAAGATAAAGGTACATGTATCCGGCATGTCATCCTTGAAAATCTATAATCCTCTGGGAGAAGTAGACGCAAGCGTACATTTCCCTTTATTCGGGTTAGAAGCTCAAAAAGGCTCATGGTTCGCATTCGGTAATTATGAGATAGCGATCAAGCCTATCCAATCCATGGGTATTACTTTGCAATGGGCGGATCTACCTTATTCGGAAGGAGGTTTCTATGATTTGTATCAAGCATATAAGACACCTATCGATAATACCACCTTCAAAGTTGAATGGGAAAAACTAACAGACCAGAAATGGGTAAAATTACCGGGAAGTACATCTTGTCTCTTCAATACGAAAAACAAGCATACTTCCCCAAGGGGAAAGCTCTCGGAGTACAGCGAGATCGTTTACGATAAACCATTCAAAAACATTACGGTCTCCACGGAAGAAGAGCAATATCAATATACGAAAACCCAGCAAGGCTTCTTCAGGATTAGACTCACAGATCCGAACGGCGGATTCGGGCAGACGGAGTACCGGATGCTCTTTGCGGATATCATGATAAGAAACAGCCATACCCGTAAACAGACCCCGGTGCCCAAACCTCCTTACAACCCTATGATTGAAAATATAGGTATCGGTTATAGTGCCGAGGAAGAATACTTTTTCAATGGCGATACCCCAAGAGATAGATGCCGTATCTATCATATCCATCCATTGAGGCAAAAGGAATTACATGAAATCGATCTACGTCATCCGTTCCCAATGGTGGAAGTTCCCACAGAAGATGGGATTATTCTATTCGGTATTGGTAACTCGATCGGTAACGACCAGATCCGTTTATTCTTCGAGATGGCTGCCTTGAAACGGGAAATCGGAAAAGAATATCTTCCTTGCGTACAATGGTCTTTCTTCAACGGCAAGCAATGGGAGTTTATCAAACCGGGTAATTTACTTTCCGATACAACCGGGAATCTGTTGAATACAGGTTTGGTAGACATCCTGCTTCCCTCACCTATTAGCGAGGAAATGCTAGACATAAATGGAGATTTCTGGCTTTCGGCAAAAGTATCTTGCCACACGCAAAATTGTTCATCCATACGAAATGTCTATCTAAACCCAGTGAAAGCCCGATTAGAAATCCCCGAAGAAATGGAAGCCCTGATCAGTGAGGAACTCGAAAGCTTCACGGGACTCGTTTCTTTCGAGAAAAGTATGCCGGGACTTACGGATATTTACCAGATCATACCCGCTAAAGGAGGACGTTCGCCGGAAACGCCAGAGGATATGCGGCTCCGGATCACCCAAGAGATGTCCCATCGGAACCGGGCTGTATTGCCTAGGGATTACGAGCAAATAACATTGGCTCAGTTCCCCGAAGTCGAAAAAGTACTTTGCTTGCCCGGAATAGACAGTAAAGCTCAAAACAGGAGCCCGATCGTAACATTGGTCGTGATGCAAAAGGAGAAAGATAAAAAGATCTTGCCTTTATGCGAACATAGGCTACTCATGCGAATCGAAGATTATATAGGTGACAAGACAAGTCCGTTCATTACCGTTGACGCTATCACTCCGGTTTACGAGGAAGTAACCGTTTGCTGTAACCTCCGGATAAAACCCGGATATCCCGTAGGAGATATACTCCGCCAGACAGAGGCACGCATTAATAATTGTATCGCGCCTTGGCGAGATAAGGAAGAGATCCCGGTATTTGGGCTTTCGTTCTCATCGACAGATCTTTATAACTCCATACGAGAGTGTGAAGCCATCGTGGACATTGATATATTAAGCGTAGCGCATGTCGTATATACGGCAAAAGACCAACAAAAGAGCTATTATCTAAACCGCTACCCGGAAGAGGCAAGGCAAAATTTCAACGTTAGCCCTTCCCAACCTTGGTGCATATTAGTTCCTTCTGATAGGCATTTGCTATATATTGACCAAAAAGACGAACTACTGGAACAACTCGGACTCGGATATTTAGGAGTTGGAAGTAATTTTATTATTAACAAATAAAACAAACCGGATATGCCTCGTACAAACAGAAATACACTAAAAGAATACTTTAAGCGCGGAAGTATGCCCAACCAAAAGCATTTCTACGAATTAATCGATTCCATGGTCAATATTTCCGACGACGGGATCGATAAAAATCCGGATGATGGCTTACGGTTAGCTCCTTCCAAGGAAAACAGTCCCGTCATCAGCTTATTCACGAACATACAAGACAATATTCCAGAGTGGAAAATATACCTAGGTAACAATAGCCAACTCCATATCATACGTCAAGGGCAAGATGAACCGATACTATCGCTTCATCCAAACGGTCGCATCGAGATGAACCAACCCGGTATGGATATACGTATCAACGGCAGTCTTTCCGCAACCCGCTTCGACGGTGCGATACGGGGTAAATTTCCCGCAGATGGCGAATGGCATACCCTGCAAATACCAACGGAAGGATGTCGTGCCTACCGCATCATGGCTGGATGCGGTAAGTTAAAAAGCGGACAATACGCATTAGTGGAAGCCACGGCTATCCATTGTTACGGAAAACATCGAAAAATCCGTACGAATCAATCCTGGTTCGGTTCCTTTTTTAACAAGATCAAATTCCGTTGGTACGGCCCCGGACAAAAATGCAAGTTGCAAATACGTAGCGGACGAGATTATGGAGACAACATCTTTGTTTGTTTCCAGATAACCGATTTATGGAAAGATTACCGGATGGACGCCTCCGACCGGAGAAACACCTTTAATCAAGAATAGCCATGGATGATCTGCCCAACCTGCAAGAGCTAAAAAAGGAGGAATCCATATTCGATAGCCTCCAAAAGAATGCCTTGGAAACAATCCGGGAGCTTTCAGGGCAACTGTGGACAGACCATGCCCCACACGACCCGGGAATCACGACTCTGGACATCTTAAATTACGCCTTAAGCGAATTGGATTACCAAATGAGTTTCCCATTAGAACAATATCTCACCGGATCGGATAATCGTTTCAATCCGGAGGATTACGGCTTGTTCAGTCCTGAACGGGTTTCCGGGATGGCCCCTGTGACACCCAAAGATTACCGAGACCATTTTTTAGATCAATTAGATAACACTGACTTCTTAGTTAACTTATCGGACATACAAATCCATCCCTATAGATCCAATGATCAGATCTGTCACGGATGGTTCGACATATTTATAGAACTCTCGTCCTTTATCTCAGAAGATCAACACAAACAGGAAGAAAAGAAAATCAAGGAAAAGATTAAGAAACTATATCACGCAAACCGGAATTTAGGTGAACACCTACACGCAATCCATTTCGTAAGAAGGAAACCTTTATTACTCATTGGAAATATCGATATAGACGGTAGCATCTCTCCGGAAAAAACCTTGATCGCCATTTATACGGAGGCGATTCAATTATTCGCACCGGGAAGTCATTATACAGGTAGCGCACTTCCCATATACAAGCTTTTCAAAGGGATCAAGCAGATACAAGGGGTTCTATCGATACACTCTTTGGAATTTCAAGGTTTTGAAGAGGGTGAATACGCCTATACATTGGCATTATCTTCCCCTGAGCAAATCAAGATACGACTTTACCAAAACCAACAAGCGGTAGAGATTAATGCCACAAAAGTATTGAATCGTTTGCATTCGCGGAATAATATCAACCATGCAATACGAGAACAGAAAAAACAAGCCAAATCGATCCTCATGGACAGTCGCCATATTCATCTGAATGATTATAGCGTCACAAATGATTTCCCAATTTGCTACAAGGACTCGTTTACCGATTCATTCAAGGCATATCTTTCTATATTCGACCATCTCTTTTCGGAGGGACATGAAGAAATGAATCATCTAAAAGATTGGATGGCCTTAAATATGGAAACACCCGGTTCCGCTTCTATGGAACAAAACAAAGATCTGCTATTGGATACGTTGGATAAAATCTACGGAGAAAATAGCAACCAGCCTTTTCTCCGCTACTCCCATAAAGAGATAAACCGTCAACGAAGAGTCCGGTTCCTGCGACAACTACCGGAACTTATCCGGGACCGGTATCTGGGCTGTAATCTTGTGATCATCTCCCATCATTTCCGGGACACTAAAAATACTCATATCCACATTTTCAGGGCCGGAAGATGCCAAAGAAGCCGCAATGGCTACATTTACCTTTGTAGGCAAAATAGAAATAGCTTCCTTTGCGCTTCCATGAAATACCTGCTTTTCTTCTCTGTCCGTCATAAGACTTTCTTCAAACAACGGTGTTCCTGAAAGGGATTTCGGTCCTTTTTTTGTGCGGAAAGAAGTCTGTGCCTGTCCCATAAGAGAAATAGTCCGCAGTACATCAAAACCGCCAATGGCACCGGAAGCAATGTGGATCTTTCTTCCACTTTCTTTTGCACATTCACTGATCTTTCTGTAAAATGTTTCATCTGCCAGTGCACCAATAGATAACAGGATCATATCTGCCCCGCCAGACAATATTTTCATACCATAATCCTGAACAGCTTTAATAGAAGCTGCCTCTGCCACATAATCCGGCTTGTCTTCCAACAGTTCTTCTAAAGTGCT
>ENA-OPSK01001955-OPSK01001955.1-human-gut-metagenome-genome-assembly--contig:-NODE-1955-length-13556-cov-3.406340_pt1 | contig 13556 bp, 9 predicted proteins | sample MGYA00241807_ERZ501905 | MGnify/ENA primary metagenome ERZ501905 (study PRJEB25962, sample SAMEA2042111) | human gut metagenome | biome: human gut; feature: human-associated habitat; material: faeces...
GGGAGTGCTGAAGGAAGGTGCTGCTGCTGATGTAATCGTCACGGATTATATCCCCTTAACCCCCATGGATGCTTCTAATATCAACAGCCACATCTTATTTGGTATGACCGGACGCAGTGTTGTGACAACAGTATGCAACGGTAAAGTCTTAATGAAAGACAGAGAACTGATAGGAATTGATGAAGAAAAGGTTCTTTATGAAGTAAGGGAAGAAGCTAAGAAGCTGGAACGTTCCATTAACGGTTAAATAAAGTAAATATTACAGTTTAATTGTTGTAAATTAGTAAGTAATAGCCGATTACAGGGCGGCGGGAAAACAGCACACCGGAGTATCCGGGCGGCTGAGCCGTTGAAAGATAAAAACGGTGCTGGGACCTGATCGGGTGCTATATATAAGGAGGAAATAGAATATGAGCGATATTATGACACCCATTCCCTTTGGAAAAATGATGAATTGGATCCTGGAGGAACACAAGAAAGGCGCGATCTTCGGCATCAGAAGACCTTTTGTGGCAGATCAGAGCAAGAAATATGAGATCTTTGGACGCACATTAGAAACACCTTTCGGACCTGCAGCAGGACCACACACCCAGCTGACCCAGAATATTGTAGCTGCTTATGTGGCAGGAAGCCGCTTCTTTGAATTAAAGACAGTTCAGAAGTTAGATGGTGAAGACCTTCCGGTAGCAAAGCCATGTATCAAGGCTGATGATGAGTGCTACAACTGTGAATGGTCCACTGAGCTTTATGTGCCACAGGCATATGATGAGTACGTGAAAGCATGGTTTGCCTGTAAAGTATTAGCTAAGGAATATGGCCTTGGCTCTATGGATGGCTTCCAGTTTAATATGTCCGTTGGTTATGACCTTGAGGGCATCAAACTGGAAAAGGTGGACCGTTTTATTGAAGGAATGAAGGATGCTTCTGCAGCACCTGTTTATAATGAGTGCCGTCAGTGGCTGTTAGATAACCTGGATTGTTTTGAAAACCTGACAAAAGAGGATGTTGAAAGCATCTCCCCTGAAATATGCAACTGTGCAACTCTCTCCACTTTGCACGGATGTCCTCCACAGGAGATCGAGCGTATCGCAAGCTATCTGCTCACTGAAAAGAAGGTACACACCTTTATCAAGTGCAATCCTACTCTGTTAGGATATGAGTATGCAAGAAAATTAATGGATGACATGGGCTATGACTATGTAGCATTTGGTGACTTCCATTTCAGAGATGACCTTCAGTACACAGATGCAGTTCCGATGCTTCAGAGACTGCAGAAGCTGGCAGATGAGAAGGGACTGGAATTTGGTGTTAAGATCACAAATACCTTCCCTGTTGATGTAAAACAGAACGAACTTCCAAGTGAAGAAATGTACATGTCCGGTAAGTCCTTATATGCTCTGTCCATGTCTGTTGCACAGAAACTGGCAAAGGACTTTGATGGAAAACTGCGTATTTCCTACTCCGGCGGTGCTGATTACTTTAATATCACAAAGATTGTAGACGCTGGTATCTGGCCAGTAACTATGGCAACTACCATGTTAAAGCCAGGCGGCTATGAGAGATTAGAGCAGATCGGACAGTTATTTAAAGCAAAAGAAGCAGCTGCTTTCACTGGCGTAAGTGCAGAGAAGGTAGAGGCTATGGTAGAGGCTGCAAAGTCTGACAAACACCATGTAAAGGCTGTTAAGCCACTTCCATCCAGAAAGGTGAAAAAAACAGTTCCGTTAACGGACTGCTTTATTGCTCCATGCCAGGAAGGATGCCCGATCCATCAGGACATTACCCGTTATATGCAGTTAGCAGGTGAAGGAAAGTACGAAGAAGCATTAAAGGTTATTTTAAATAAGAATCCACTTCCATTTATCACCGGTACCATCTGTGCACACAACTGTATGAGTAAATGTACCAGAAGCTTCTATGAGGCTTCTGTAGATATCCGCAGAACCAAGTTAGAATCTGCGCAGGGCGGAATTGATGCTGTTATGGCAGAATTAAAAGCACCTGCAGTTACTTCTGATAAGAAGGCAGCTGTAGTAGGCGGCGGTCCTGCTGGTCTGGCAGCTGCATACTTCCTTGCAAAAGGCGGCATGAAGGTTACTGTATTTGAGAAAGCAGAAAAGATGGGCGGCGTTGTACGTAATGTGATCCCGGGCTTCCGTATTTCTCACGAAGCGATCGATCATGACGTTGAGCTGGTTCGTGCTATGGGCGCAGAGCTGGTAAACGGCAAAGAAATCACTTCTGTTGATGAATTAAAGAAAGAATATGACTATGTTGTACTGGCAGTTGGTGCTTCAGAACCAGGAAGACTGAGACTGGAAGCAGGCGAAACCATGAACGCATTAGAGTTTTTGGCACAGTTTAAGGCAACTGACGGTAAAGTAGATTTAGGTAAGAACGTTGTTGTTATCGGTGGCGGCAATACAGCTATGGATACTGCAAGAGCTGCAAAGCGCAATGCAGGAGTAGAGAAAGTATCTCTGGTTTACAGAAGAACCAAGAGATATATGCCAGCGGATGAAGAAGAATTAGTAATGGCAATCGAAGATGGCGTAGAGTTTGCAGAGCTGTTGGCACCTGTTAAACTGGAAAATGGTGAACTGATCTGCCGTAAGATGCAGTTAGGAGACTACGATGCAAGCGGAAGAAGAGGCGTTGTTGAAACTGAGGAGATTGTTAAGATCGCTGCTGACACTGTGATCGCAGCTGTTGGCGAGAAGGTTCCAGGCGCATTCTATGAAGCGAATGGCATTGCTGTAGACGAAAAGAAACGTCCAGTTGTTGACCACAACACTCTAGAGACCTCTGTGAAGGGTGTTTATGTTGCCGGTGACGGTCTCTTTGGACCTGCTACTGTTGTAGAAGGCATCAGAGATGGTAAGAAGGCAGCAGAAGCGATCGTTGGAAGGGATTTATCTGAGGATATCTTCAAGATGGCTGATGCTGAGACTGTTTATGGACGTAAAGGTAAACTGTCTGAGGAGAATGAAGAATCTGACAGCAGAAGATGTCTCTCCTGCAACAGCATCTGCGAAAACTGCGTAGAGGTATGCCCGAACAGAGCAAACGTAACCTTAACAGTACCTGGCATGGACAAACATCAGGTGATCCATGTAGATTATATGTGTAATGAATGTGGCAACTGCCGCAGCTTCTGTCCATGGGACAGCGCTCCATATCTTGACAAGTTTACCTTATTTGCAAATGAAGCAGATATGGAAAACAGCAAGAATCAGGGCTTTACTGTTCTTGACGCAGCAGCAGGAACCTGCAAGGTACGTCTGGCAGGTAATGTAATTGATTATACTGTTGGAACTGCAAATGAAAATGTTCCGGACGGAATCCAGAAGATCATTAAGACTGTAATTGATGATTACAGCTATCTGCTGATCGGTTAATAAAAATATTGTGAAGATACTTTCGGGGCATGGCTTTTTAGTCATGCCCTGATAGTGCTTAACACCAACATCATATAATGTGTGGGGAATCTGAATGAAGGAAAGGAAGAAAGCATGCCCAGAGAAAAGACAATGAAGGTGGTATTTGCGTTTCCCACTACCACCATGGCAATGAAAATGGAAGCAGCTGCAAAAGCAAAAACAGCGCCTGGACGTCTGATCCCGGTTCCACGGCAGATCAGCGCAGGCTGCGGGATGGCATGGGCGGCTCCGGCTGAAGCAAAAGCAAGAACAGATGAAGAAATTCGTTTGTCAGATGTAGAAGTGGAGGGAGTTTATGAGCTCTTATTGTAAAGTATGGATTAATGGCCAGGAAGTGGAAGCGGATGAAGAGCGGAAGCTGATGGACGTATTAAGAAATGATCTTCGTTTGAAATCTGTAAAGGACGGCTGCTCTGAGGGCGCCTGCGGTACCTGTACTGTTTTGATTGACGGAAAAGCTACCAAGTCCTGCGTACAGAAGATGGGCCGTCTGGCAGGTAAGCACATTTTAACGGTAGAGGGTTTAAGCCAGAGAGAAAAGGATGTGTATGTATATGCCTTTGGAGAAACGGGAGCGGTTCAGTGCGGTTTCTGTATTCCGGGAATGGTGATCTGCGCCAAAGGGCTTCTGGATGTAAATCCCGATCCCAGCCGTGTGGAGATTGCCTATGCGATCCGCAATAACTACTGCCGGTGTACCGGATATAAAAAGATTATAGATGCGATCCAGTTGGCAGCTAAGATGCTGCGGGAGGATATCGCTCCGGCGGAGCAGGAGAAGATGATCAGGGTGGGAAGCAGGGTCCACCGGATCGATGCTGAGGGAAAGGTACTGGGAACAGGAAAATATGTAGATGATCTGGATAAGGTGGATTTTCCGGAAATGATCTACGGAAGTGCTGTACGCTCCAAATATCCCAGAGCCATTGTAAAGGCTATTCATACGGAGAAGGCAAAAGCCCTTCCCGGCGTTGTCTGCGTGCTGACAGCTGATGACGTTCCCGGAAAGAACAAGGTAGGTCACTTAAAGCAGGACTGGGATACCATGATCGCAGTGGGAGATACCACACGGTATCTGGGAGACGCAATCTGCCTCGTAGCGGCTGAGACACCGGAGATTCTGGAGCAGGCAAAGGCTCTGGTAGAGGTGGAGTATGAGAAGTTAAAACCTGTGACCTGTCCGGCAGAGGCTATGGAAGAGGGAGCTCCCCTTGTACATTCCACAGGAAATATTTTAAGCCATGAGCATCTGGTGAGGGGAAATGCAGATGAAGTGATTGCTGCATCCAAATACAAAGTAACCCGCCATTATGAGACTCCCTGGACAGAGCATGCATTTTTGGAGCCTGAATGTGCAGTTTCCATGCCATTTGACGGCGGCGTGCTGATTTATTCTACCGATCAGGGTACCTACGATACCCGTCATGAAACTTCTATCCTTTTGGGCCTTCCTCCGGAAAAGGTAATCGTAGAAAATATGCTGGTAGGCGGCGGCTTCGGCGGCAAGGAGGACGTAACGGTTCAGCATCAGGCAGCGCTGATTGCCTATATTACAAAGAGGGCCGTTAAGGTAAAGCTGACCCGTAAGGAAAGTATTCTGGTGCATCCAAAGCGTCATCCCATGAGCATTGACCTGACAACTGCCTGTGATGAAAACGGCCGTCTTACAGCTATGAGGGCTGTGGTAGTGGCTGATACGGGAGCTTACGCATCTCTTGGAGGGCCGGTGCTCCAGAGAGCCTGTACCCATGCAGCAGGACCGTATAATTATCAGGTGATCGACATTGACGGAAAGGCAGTTTACACCAACAATCCGCCTGCGGGAGCTTTCAGAGGCTTTGGCGTGACACAGACCTGTTTTGCAACGGAGATGAATATCAATCTTCTGGCAGAGATGTGCGGTATGGATCCCTGGCAGTTCCGTTACCTGAATGCAATCCGTCCGGGACAGGTGCTGCCGAATGGACAGATTGCAGATCCTTCTACCGGTCTGGCAGAGACCCTGGAGGCAGTAAAGGATATTTACTACAGCCATCCTTATGTGGGAATCGGCTGTGCCATGAAGAATGCCGGCGTAGGAGTGGGACTTCCGGATACAGGCCGTGTACGTCTGATCGTAGAGGGCGGAAAGGTTCATATCCATTCTGGCGCCTCCTGTATCGGACAGGGCGTTGGAACGGTTCTGGTACAGATGCTGGCAGAAAGTGCAGGCATCAGTATGGATGAGATTGAGTATCACCGTCCAAATACCTCCATGGCTCCTGATTCGGGAACTACCTCAGGTTCCAGACAGACACTGGTAACAGGAGAAGCCTGCAGAAGGGCTGCCAAGGATTTAAGAAGGGCTCTTTTTGAGGCAACCGGACGCAGTTATGAAGCAACGGAGATGCCAAGCGCATACCTGTCCAATGTAATGGTGGCAAAGGAAAGCCCGGAGACGGCGGCTGTCACCTTTACGGCTGAAGAAGTGGCTCTGTTAAATGGAAAAGAATTCTACGGCGAATATCTGGCAAAGACAGATAAGATGGGCGCTGATGTAGAGTATCCGGTATCCCATGTGGCTTACGGCTATGCGACCCAGCTGTGCATCTTAAAAGAGGACGGAACCATTGAAAAAATGGTGGGCGCCCATGATGTGGGAAAAGTTGTAAATCCAAAGAGTGCAGAGGGGCAGGTAGAAGGCGGAATCGTTATGGGCTGCGGCTATGCGCTGACAGAGCAGTATCCCTTAAAAGACTGCGTACCTACAGCCAAGTATGGAACTCTGGGACTGTTCCGTGCAGATAAGGCTCCTGAGGTAGAGTCTATAATTGTTGAAAAACCGGGAGTGGATGTAGCCTTCGGAGCCATCGGTATCGGTGAGATTACCTCTATTCCTACAGCTCCCGCAGTGGCAGGCGCTTACTATAAGTGGAATCAGATTTTTGAGACAGAACTGCCCCTTAAGAATACGCCATATGCAAAAAAGAAGTGAAATCCTGCAATATGATGCAGATAAATGATGTGAATATGTGATGATAGGAAAACCGCCCCGGTCTTGCTGTCGGATGAATGATCCGTCAAAGACCGGGGCGGTTTTCGGCTGTGGTTTATTTCTTTTTCAGAGGCGGTTCGTCCTCACGGAGCTGATCTGCAATTTTTTCGATCAGGCGCATTTTCAGATATACATCAAAGGACAGTTCGCATATAAAGGAAAAAAGACGCAGATACTCCTGTTCTCCTTCCCTGGCGGGACAGTCCTTAAAGGTGTCCATAGCACGGGAAAATTTGGCGGAAACATCTGCCTTTAAGTGCTCCATCTCACGCTCCTCCAAAGAAAAGACCTCACGGTAAATATCTTCCAGAGAAAGCCCGGAGGACTGGCTTCCGGAAGAAAAATGTCTGGACGTAATGGGGCCGAAAAAGGTTTCGATATCATGGAAGGACAGAAGACTTTTAAAATAGTAGATAAAGATCAGCATCAGCATATGATCTCTGGAATATTTTTTCTTTACCGGAGGAGGCAGAAGGTTGTTTTTGGCGTAATTGTTGATCATGGTCTTTGTTAAGACCTTGTCCTCTTCATAGCGCTTGGAGTCCTTTAAATGCTCCTCCATAAAGGTAGTTACCTGATCCATATACAGGTCAATGTTCGGAATTTCCTCAGGCGTTACATGAGTCTGGGAGTTTAGAAATTCCATAAGGCCTGAGAGCTGTTCAGCGTTCGATTTCATCTATATTCACCTCGGTTTGACACATGATGTTGTATTGCTGTATCTATTATATAGTATTAAAAACCAGATGGCAAGAGGAATCGCGAAAGGACTTTTCCTGGGTCATCACTTATGCTATACTGTTTGGAGGCGAAAATGACAGAAATAAAAAGGCGGTACATTTATGAGTATTTATGATACATTAAATCCCATGCAGAAGGAGGCAGTGCTTCACACCGAAGGTCCTCTCCTTATTCTGGCGGGAGCCGGATCGGGGAAGACCCGGGTACTGACCCACCGGATTGCATACCTGATCGAGGAAAAAGAGGTCAATCCCTGGAATATCCTGGCTATTACCTTTACGAATAAGGCAGCGGGAGAGATGCGGGAGCGAGTGGATTCTCTGGTGGGCTTTGGAGCGGAAAACATCTGGGTCAGCACCTTTCATTCTACCTGTGTGAGGATTCTGCGGCGCTATATTGAACATCTGGGATATACCACCAGCTTTTCCATCTATGACAGCGACGACCAGAAGACGCTGATGAAGCAGGTGTTTAAGACGCTGGATATTGATACAAAGCAGTATAAGGAACGTTCGGTACTGGGAATTATTTCCTCTGTCAAGGATAAGCTGATCTCTCCGGAGGAATTTCTTCTGAATGCAGGACAGGATTTCCGCCAGAAAAAGGTAGGGGAGATCTACAGGGAATATCAGAATCAGCTGAAAAAGAACAATGCTCTGGATTTTGATGATCTGATTGTAAAAACAGTGGAGTTATTTCAAAATGACAGCCAGATTCTGGATTACTACCAGGAACGGTTCCGATATATTATGGTAGATGAGTATCAGGATACCAATACGGCTCAGTTTAAGCTGATCAGCCTTCTGGCATCCAAATATGGGAATCTGTGTGTGGTAGGTGATGATGACCAGTCCATTTACCGGTTCAGAGGGGCGGATATTGAAAATATTTTAAGCTTTGAGCAGACATTTCCCGGCGCCAGAGTGATTAAGCTGGAGCAGAATTACCGGTCTACCCAGAATATTCTGGATGCGGCTAACGGTGTGATCCGCCACAACAGAGGAAGAAAGGAAAAATCCCTGTGGACAGCCAACGGAACAGGAGATGAGATCCTGTTTAAACAGTTTGATGATGCAAGGGATGAGGCGGATTATATTGCCCGTCAGATCAGAGACAGTGAGTTTTCCTATCAGGATCAGGCGGTACTTTACCGTACCAATGCCCAGTCCCGTCTGTTAGAGGAGCGGTGTATTTTTTACAATGTGCCATACCGGCTGGTGGGAGGCGTGAATTTCTACCAGAGAAAGGAAATCAAGGATATTCTGGCTTATTTAAAGACGGTTGCCAATGGTGTAGACGATCTTTCCGTTCTGAGAATTATTAATGTGCCGAAGAGAGGAATTGGAGCAACATCCATGGGAAGGGTGACGATGTTTGCCTCAGAACATAGCATGAGCCTTTACAGTGCTCTTAGGGAAGCGAGAATGGTGCCTGGGCTTGGAAAAGCAGTTGAGAAAATCGGTCGTTTTATTTCTCAGATGGAGTGCTTTCGGGCAATGGCCCAGTCGGAAGAATATTCCATTCAGGATCTGATTGAGGCGATTCTGGAGGAAACGGGATATGAGGAGGAGCTGAAGGCAGAGGGTGAGATTGAAGCGGAGACCCGTATGGAAAATATCCAGGAGCTGATCAATAAGGCAGCCGCCTATGAGGAGGATTCACAGCATCCTTCTCTGGATGAATTTTTAGAGCAGGTAGCTCTGGTGGCTGACATTGATAATGTAGATTCCTCAGAAGACAGGGTAACGCTTATGACCCTTCACAGCGCCAAGGGACTGGAGTTTCCCAAAGTATATCTGGCAGGTATGGAGGACGGACTGTTTCCGGGAATGATGGCCGTTTCTTCGGATGACCCCACGGATATGGAGGAAGAGCGGAGGCTGTGCTATGTGGGGATTACCAGAGCCAAAAAGGAGCTTGTGATTACTGCGGCCAGAAAGCGGATGACCCACGGAGAAACGCGCTACTGTAAACCCAGCCGTTTTGTGGAGGAAATCCCGGCAGAGCTTCTTAAGGAGGAGAGGCTGGAGCCGGTGCTTGGAAGTGCGAGAGGGGCAGATAGTTTTGGCGGAGCGTCAGGACGATTTGGAGCTGGAGAAGAGGGACTTCCCTGGAATCAGCCGGGAAGCGGCACGGTAAGCACCTTTGGAAAGGGGTACAATGCCTATGCTTCAAAAACGACAGGTTTTGGAACGGCAAATGCGGGCTTTAAAGGTGGTAAAGGCGGCCTTGGCAGCGGTCAGAGCTTTGGGACGAACCCCGGCTTTGGAAAGTCATTTACAGTTCAAAAGGCAGCGTCACTGGATTATAAAGAGGGCGACCGGGTTCACCACGACCGTTTCGGAGACGGCACAGTAAAGGAAATTGTGGACGGAGCCAGAGATTACGAGGTGACAGTAGAATTTGATACAGGTGGTCAGAGAAAAATGATGGCCTGCTTTGCAAAGCTGAAAAAAATATAAATGTTCAGATATCTGGCAGAAAATTGGAAAAACTGAAAAGAAATGGGATAGTAAAAACAATGATTCCATGCTATAATAAGTTATAGCGAAGCGCCGGGCAGCTAAAATGGGGTTGCGTGCGGATGAACCGTTCTAAATCCCGGCTTCCCGTTATTGCAAGAAAGGACGGATATGCCATGAATCGTTTTGACAGAGACAGACTGGATGCCATGGGAAAAGAAGCATTAAGCCGTGTAGAGGAGCTGATGAATACCAGCCGGATCAACGAACTGATGCACAAAAGAGAAGAGGATGAAAAAAAGAGAAACTGCATTCTCTGGATTCTGGCTATTATCGGAGCTGTAGCTGCCGTAGCCGGTATTGCCTATGCCGTATACCGTTTCTTTACACCTGATTATCTGGAAGATTTTGAGGATGATTTCGACGACGATTTCGACGATGATTTCTTCGAGGATGAGGAGTCTGTAAAGAAGGCAGAGGAAAAGAAGGAAGAAAAAGAAGAGGATCAGGAAGCATAATTATCCTCCAAACAGCGCGTAACAGCCGGGAACAAAAGGCGAAAAGAGCCGGATCCGTTTCCGGCTGTTTCTTTGAAACAGACATAAGAAGTAAGGAGTAAACGTATTGAAAAAGGGAGATATCTGCGAAGCAGTTGTAGAAAAAATTGATTTTCCAAATAAAGGGATTCTTCATGTGGATGGAGAGCGGGTCATTGTAAAGAATGCAGTTCCCGGTCAGAAGGTTCGTTTTGTGATCAATAAAAAAAGAAAGGGAAAGTGTGAAGGCCGCCTGTTGGAGGTGGTGGAGCACTCACCGATTGAGCAGCCGGATAGGGCCTGTCCCCATGGCGGCATCTGCGGCGGCTGCCTGTATCAGGGGCTTCCCTATGAGGAGCAGCTAAAGATTAAGGCAGAGCAGGTAAAGGGGCTGATTGATGAGGTCTGTGATTCCTACGAATTTCAGGGAATTAAGGGAAGTCCCATATACGAAGGCTACCGCAACAAGATGGAATTTTCCTTTGGGGATGAGTATAAGGATGGGCCTCTGGCTCTTGGAATGCACCGCAGAGGAAGCTTTTATGATATTGTGACTACACCAGAGTGTCGAATCGTACATCCTGATTTCTGCCAGATTCTGGAGGCGACTCTGGAATATTTTTCCAGTCGAAAGATCGGATATTACAGAAAGCTGCAGCATACAGGCTATCTGCGTCATCTGCTGGTGCGCAGGGCTGTAAAAACAGGAGAAATCCTTACCGCTCTTGTAACCTCAGGCCAGACAGAGGTTTTTGCCGGGGATACTCAGGGAGACGGACGGGCTCAGGAGCAGGAACTGTTAAAAGGATGGATGGAGGCGCTTAAGGAACTGCCTTTAGAGGGAAGCTTTGCAGGGATTCTCCATATCCGCAATGACAGTCTGGCAGATGTGGTTCAGAGCGATGAAACACAGGTACTTTATGGAAAGGACTATTTTTATGAGGAGCTTTTGGGCCTTACCTTCCGCATCAGCCCCTTTTCCTTCTTCCAGACCAACTCACTGGGGGCCGAGGTTCTCTATGAAACAGCCAGAAGCTACATAGGAGAGACAAAGGACAAGGTAGTATTTGACCTCTACAGCGGAACCGGAACCATTGCCCAGATCACATCACCGGTGGCTGACAAGGTAGTAGGTGTGGAGATCGTGGAGGAGGCAGTGGAAGCTGCCAGAAAAAATGCGGCGTTCAATGGTCTGGAAAACTGTGAATTTATTGCAGGAGACGTATTAAAGGTTATTGATGAACTTACCGACCGCCCGGATATTATTATCCTGGATCCGCCAAGGGATGGCATTCACCCAAAGGCTATTGGAAAGATCATTGAATTTGGGGTAGATCGGATGGTTTATATCAGCTGCAAGCCTACCAGCCTGGCCAGAGATCTGGTGCCTCTTCAGGAGGGCGGATATAAGGTTGAAAAGGTGTGCTGCGTGGATATGTTTCCATTTACGAGCGGGATAGAAACTGTGTGCCTCCTTTCCCACGTAAAATAAGTGTTTACAGGGGAAGCTGCAATACATAATTGTCGATTTGTCAACCATTTGTCAACCCTTTTTTGAGCGGTTGACAAATGGTTGCTGTTTTTTTAAAGTGAACTGTTTTGTCTGATCTTACATTAGTTTAAATTCTCAAAATCAGCGGAAGCAGCCATACCTTTATGATCAGTGCGGTAAAGCCAAACCCTATCAAAAAGAAAAACAACCCGCCAAACAGGAACATCCAATTCCCACCGGACGCATGGGGAATGTAATACTGCTCTGGGTTTTTCTGGTTATACCGCAGTTCGACCTGATCCCCAATCTCATAGGAGGTGGGGCTGACATTGTGCTGTATTATGACCGTTTTTCCATCGGCCTGATATTGAAATACTGGATAGGAGTGCCAGTGATCATCCCTCCACTCCATATGAATATCAATTACGTTTGCCGTTGCCGGTTCGTTGCAGACATGTTTGTGATACAGCGGATAAATCATGAAAATGATCCCTGTTATAACTGCAAACAAGCTGATTGCAAGGGCACAAATATAACCTGCCATACGTTTCCCTCCTTGCTGTATTCAAATTTTCTTCAATGTTCTAATCCCACGTAAAATGCGAGAGCAGTCCTGACAGGAAACTTAAAATCAGGACTACACTGCCTATAACAAACCACGTTGTTTCCTGCATTATTATCCGCTGATTTTCTATAAAGAATATTTTCGGATTATCCTGATTTACCTGAAAGGGATAGGTTTTTTCTTCTAAAACTTCCATTATATTGATATATACGGTATCCGCATATGCCTGTCGGCCAAACTCTTTCATAAGCCAGGTCTTACCGACTTGACGTGCCCCTTCGATCATCAAAGGCTTACGGTATTTGCTTTGTTTCCATTTTAATAGCTTTTCAATAGCAATTCGGTACATATACACACCTTCGTCCTTATAATGCAAATATAGTATAATGTATAATTACAAAAAATTACAACGAGTTTTAGGAGAATAATTACGCTTTTTACGGTGAATAAAGCGTGAATTTCGATTTTTCATAGCATAAGAAATCAAGCATTGGCCAGCCGGCTTACGGATACTGTTTATGGCTCTCTATCCCATGTCATCTGATTTTGTGGCTTCATTCCTTTTGTCACGCCCTCAGCCGCTTTTATTTACTCGATGATAAGATCCAAGCGGATGATTGCAGAAATGGGGAGCAGTTGTACGGCTCTGTGCGATTTTCTATGGTGGATATATGGCTGGCAATGTGTTTCATGAACTGATCCAGTGCGGGCTGATTCCAGTTACCGTTTTGGATCAGATTTTTCGGCAGTCGAAAGACAACCTGATTGCATATAATGCGAAGTTCATCAATAAAGGAACAAGCAAGCTGTACTATGGGAACGGCCACAGCTTTGGATGGGAAGTGAAAGTTATGAGGCAGATATTTGCGGTCAGGTTTACTGTAATAACCTGGGACGGGCATTAGACGGAACATTCTGACTGCAGGGGGCTTCTGGACGAATCACAAAAGAGGACGCATCGGATTTTGAAAGTGGCGGCCGAAGATAAGGGAGTCAGATTTTTCTTTTTCGCATCTGAGATGCTGTCATCCTGAATGAATAAAGTGTAAATATCTTGTATAGCCATATTACAGTCAGACATCAGTGGAAGAAGATTCTGGTGGATGGTATGGGCTAAATTTTCCTGATTGGATGGCTTGGAATAGTAAGCGGATATTTTAGGACTGATTTTAGCCTGACCAGTCATCCAGCGGCAAACCAGACCGTTGTCCATTGAAAAATCCTGATTTGTCGGATCATCCATAAAATCTTCAAATAATTCGTATAAAAAATCAGGCTGACTCATT
>ENA-OPSK01001973-OPSK01001973.1-human-gut-metagenome-genome-assembly--contig:-NODE-1973-length-13466-cov-2.920438_pt1 | contig 13466 bp, 12 predicted proteins | sample MGYA00241807_ERZ501905 | MGnify/ENA primary metagenome ERZ501905 (study PRJEB25962, sample SAMEA2042111) | human gut metagenome | biome: human gut; feature: human-associated habitat; material: faeces...
ACGCTGAATTTACAAAGTAGGTGTTAGCTGATGGCAGGAAGAAAGAGCGACTTCACTCTCACGAAGCTCGATGATTAATTTACCACGCAGGCACAGAGAGATGAAGAACAGCTTTCAAAAATCAGAGATATTCCGTTAGAGCTGATTGATGATTTTCCCGACCATCCGTTTAAGGTCAGGGACGATGAAGATATGATGCAGCTTGTGGAGATTTTTATCTTAGGATTTACAATAGGGTTATTAAGGATATTAAAGTGCTGTTTAAGTTGGGGGCATGTGTAGATCATATACCGATTTATAAAGCAATGTGCTAGGCTTTTGCAAATTCGGGTTATATTAGAATGGGAAAAATCCAGATGCGTTTAGAGATAAAACGGGGTACGGAATAAGTGGATTATGAAAATATTTAACTTGATTAATATAGGTGGAACATGCTGGAGTCAATAGAGTTATTTTATGATTTGGATAATAAGATTCCGGGGACGATAAAGTTTGAATAAAAATATTATTCAGAGGTGCACTTTACTATCCTTGCAAGGGCAAAGCTGAGTAGTCTGAAAATTTCAGGAGTTGCTAATATGCTATAGAGGTGTAATCCCCCTCTCTTTGAAAACAGTAGTGGTATAGGAGAGGGGGAACAATTGGGGTTTTATCTTTTTTAATTAAATTTATTTCAATTCAACAATTAGTTCTATTTCACATGCGATTCCGCCAGGAAGTGAATTCGTACCAATTGCAGAGCGTGCAGGACAACCCATTTCTTCGCCGAAAATGTCGATGAGTAAATTGGACGCTCCATTTACAACTAATGGCTGTTCTGTGAAACTGTCTGTGCTGTTCACAAAAGCAAGTAATTTTACAAAGCTTTTAATTTTATTTAAGTCTCCAATTTTAGCATGTAGATTTGCTAGTAAATTTAACATACAATTATATGCTGCTTTTTGCCCGTCTTCTATGGAAAGACTATCTCCGAGTTTTCCAATAATAGTATTTCCATTGCCTAAATCGGGGCCGCAACCTGAACAATATAAAAAGTTATCACCAAATTCCTTGACAGGAGTATACACGCCACCTTTTGGTGGTGGAGATGGTAATAAAATGCCTTTTGATTCTAAAACATGATAGATATTCATATATTTGCCTCCTTGATTTGATTAGTAAAGTAAGAATCTATTTCTTGCAGTAACTGGCCATTGTGCAACAATATGCTTATTATCTATAACAATTGCATGATTATACAATGCACTTGTAGGACATATATGGGTTGGTAAAAGAAACAATTCCTTACCAATTGGTGGGCGTTCTTTTTCATATCCTTTTTTCATACGAAAAGTCCAATGTTCTTCGCTTTGAAAACACTCTTCGTAATTATCCACGCCTAATAAAAAAGCTTTAGGACCAGGTGGATCAGAGGCAATTGACTTGTATCCGCAATCAATTGTGAATAAGGCGTCATTAGGATGGCTAACAACTCTTGTCAGAATAGCTGCTCCTGGGAAAAAAGGCAAATCGGGATATTTTTTCTGATATCCGTAATCATATATAAAAACAGTGCCAGGTGAAAAATAAGTAGTATAATGTACGTCATTTTTCCATTCATCAACAAGATAAGGAAAAGATGGTGATCCTCCGATAATTATATTGGCATAATTGGGATTTTTGATAATTATACAATCAAGTATTTTTTTTAGTTTTTTACTCATTTCATGTATTTTCTTTTTACGAATGATAGGATCTGAATCTGTTTGGTGTCCATCATAACAATGAAAACCAACAATAGAGATCCCTGGTATTTCTTTGCATTTTTCAATGAATTTTTCCAAATTTTCTAATGGCACTCCTGTTCTATTCATACCGAGATTTACGTCTATAAAAAGATCGGTATGAACAGGACAGTCTTTTTGTAAATTACTGAGCAAATAAATAGACTCTATATTGTCTCCGATGGCATAAAAATGTGTTTGTGGAAAAGCAATCCTTAAATTGAGAAAACGTTTTATATTAGGGCCAATGATAGGATAAGCAAGTAATACATCTGTAGCACCACAAGTGGCGGCGATTTCGGCTTCTGATATAGTAGCACATTTAAAGCGTGTAATACCATTACTTATAGAAAGCCTAATAACATTTGGCATTTTATGGCTTTTAATATGTGGCCATAATGAATTTTTACTTTTAGTAATTGAGATTGCTGTATCAATGTTTTGTTGTATTATATTGCGATAATATAATAAGGATGGTGAGGGAGTGTTTTTGATTTCTTCAAAGTTGTAAAAATTAAACATGTTCATTTAACTCCTTTGTGTATGTAAGTATGTAAATCAACAAAAAGTGTAAATATAATAAACAAATTGTTGATAGGTAAAGCATTACACTTTTGGTTGTAATAGTCAATATAATCTGTATATAATTTGTAAAATAGTCAAAATAAACAAATAAAATGCGAAAATATTGTATGAAATATGAAAAAAATAAAATAATAAATCAAAATATTGACTATTTGTTGAAAAGAAGATAGAATCATATTGAACAAATTGTTGAGATGGATGTGTTGTTTAACTACATGCAATTACTTTTGTACAAGGGTGGTGAAATTAATGAGTTATGTGAGTGATAATTTTAAAGTTCTGTGTGATATATGCGAATGTATTGCGAGACAGTTCGGTGAAGATTGTGAAGTTGTATTGCATGATCTTACAAAACCTTACGAGAATACAGTTGTGGCTATTTGGAATGGACATGTGACAGGAAGAAAGGTGGGTGATGGTGGAACAGATGCTGGGTTGGCAATTTTGAGAGGAACGGCTAACCCTAAAGATGAATATTGTTATATCAATACGGCGCCAAATGGTCATATATTAAAATCGACTAGTAAATATTTTGTTGATGAAAACGGAAAAGTTGTCGGAAGTTTGTGTATTAATTATGATATTACTAATTTAATGAAAGGACAAATTGCAATTGAAAAATTTACTTCTAAAAATGAATCGAGGGATGAAATTTTTACAGGAAATGTAGACGAAATTTTAGAAATTCTTATGGAAAAAGCAGTAGAAAGTACGGGTAAGACAATAGATGTTTTAGATAAGGAAGATAAAGTGGAAATTGTAAAATATTTGGATGAGAAAGGAGCGTTTTTAATAAAAAAATCGGCAGAGCGAGTTGCTGAATATTTAGATATATCCAGATTTACAGTTTATAATTATCTGAATGAAACTAAGGAGGAATAAAATGTCATATGTTCTTATTAAAAATGGATATATATATGATGGATTAGGAAATCCACCATTTGTAGGTTCGCTCCTTTTGGAAGATGAAAATATAAAAGAAATATTTATTGGCAAAGAAGTATATAAATTAAAAAATTTAGAAAATACATCAATAATTGACGCAGAAGGATACATAATAACTCCTGGTTTTATAGATATTCACAGACATTGTGATATTCAACCTTTTTATGGAACGGAATTTGGTACTACATTGCTTTCACAAGGGATTACAACAGTAGTAGCTGGTAATTGCGGGTTCTCAATGGTTCCTATACCATTAGATGAAGAGCTATCAAAGGAAATATATGATTTTTCTGAACCTGTTTTAGGAAAACCTTTTAGAGAAATAAAAACAATAAGTGACTATTTTAGTAAACTTGGAAATATAAATTTGCCGGTTAATTTTGCTACTATGATTGGTTGTGGCACGATAAAATCGTCAATTAAAGGATTTTCTAATACGCCGTTTAATTCTGAGGAAATCAAAAAAGCTGTTTCTTATATCGAACAAGCAGTTGAAATGGGAGTAGTTGGAGTATCAGCTGGAATAATGTATATACCAGAATGTTATAATTTTAAGGAAGACTATATTCGCATGTTGCAACCGTTAAAAAAACATAATATTCCTTGGTGTGTTCACATTCGTGGAGAAGGGAACTCGCTGGTAAGTAGTATTACAGAGGTGATTGATATTGCTGAAAAAGTTAGATGTCCTGTCGAAATAAGTCACTTTAAATCTTGTGGTAAAAACAATTGGAATCGAGAAATTTTTAAGGCAATAGATTGTATTGAATTAGCACGAAAAAATGGAATAGAAGTAGCATGTGATTTTTATCCCTATACGGGAGGATCCACATCTTTGGTTACGATGATTCCTCCACAATTGATAAAAGGTGATATTAAAAAAATATTAAACAGTTTTGAAACAGGAGAAGGAATACAGAATTTTAGGGATTCGCTGAAATATACTTATGCAGACTGGGATAATTATGCGCTATCGCTGGGATGGGATAGAATTCTAATTACAGGGGTAAATCATGAGAAAAATATTAAGTACATAGGAAAAACAGTTGCAGATTCAGTGATAAATTATAATTTTTCTGATGCTGCTGAATTTGTTGGATATCTGTTAAATGATGAAGAAGGAAAAGTGTCTATTGTAAATATGAGTATGTGCCAAGAGGATGTTGATGTTGTGGCAAAGTTACCGTATTCTTGTGTTATTTCAGATGCAATTTATGCAGAGACTAATATGCCGCATCCAAGAATGTATGGCGCTTTTCCTAAAATTATTCGCGAATATGTAAATGAAAGAAAAATTTACAGTTTGGAAACAGCAGTGAAAAAAATGACTTCAATGCCTGCGAAAAGAGTAGGAATAACAGGAAGGGGAGCTATTAAAGAAGGGTATTATGCAGATATAAACATTTTTAAACTTGATGAATTTAAAGATAATGCAACATATGAAAATCCCAAACAACTTGCTACAGGGTTGGATAAATGCTTTGTAAATGGGAAAATTGCATGGAGTAAAAATAAAGTTGTCAATGATTCATGTGGAAAAAAAATATGTAAAAATTAATATTTTATTAGTTATAAGTATAGAAAGGAAATATGATTATGAAGAAAAATAAGGTTATTAGTTGCATATTGTTTTTGGTACTTTGTATGACAATGTTATTTTCGGGATGTGGAACAAAAGAAGAGTCCAATGAGAAAAAAGAAAATTCAGAAACTAGAAGTTATGATGTTGAGAATATGAAATTTGATAATGTAAAAATTCATGTTATGACAAGAATTACAAATGAAGGATCACAAAAATATTTTGCAGATAAAATTGATGAGTTTAATAATCTTGATAATGGAATCACTGTAGAACTTGAAAATATTACCACGGAGGAAGATTATTTAAATAAATTAAGAACAGGATATTCAGGTGGAGATACACCTAATGTATTTACAGAATATGGTGGTGCACGTGTTAAGGATTATATTGCAGCAAACGGGGTTTTGGATTGGACACCATATTTGGAGGCAGACAAAGAATATTACGATAGTTTTTATGATTCTGTATTTGAAAGCGCACAATACGATGAATATGAGGGAATTTGGGGAATCCCTTATATGCAATATATTATTTGTTTATTCTATAATGAAGATATTTTTAATGCAAATAATATCGAACCTCCAAAAACGTGGGATGAATTGCAAGTTGTTTGTGAAAAATTAAAAGCTGCAGGCATTAAACCATTCCAGGTAGGAGAAAAATCCAATTTTAGATTTGGACATTTATCAAATTGTATTCTTTACAACACTTATGGAGTTGATGCAGCAGACAAATTAGCGGATGGTTCTATGAAATATGATGGAAAAGAAATGATGGACGTCTATACTAAAATTTCTGATATGAACGAAAAAGGATATTTTGGTGATGATATTTTATCTACAGATTATGCATTGGAAAAATCTACTTTTACATCAGGTGGTAGTGCAATGATTTGGGGACTTAACTCAGATGTAATGGGAACTTTAGCTGCTTCTGATGTTGGATTTAAAGTTGGTGTAACTGCAATGCCTTATGGAAATGAATCTTTTAAATCAGAGACACAAGGCGGGGTTAATAATGTTTGGCATGTTTCTACTATGAATAAGAGTCAGGAAGAGATTGATGCATCGGTATATTGGGTTAAATGGATGACATCTGATCAAAGTTTATCAGATTATACAAAAGTAATTCCAAACATTTTTGGACGAGAGTTTGACTTAGATACAGACGATCCGCTTATGAAGGAAGTATTAGATATTTATGGAACAATGACAAAAATGAAATCCGATGTACAATCATATGATGATAGAACATATTTATTGGATACGGTCAGAAATGCTCTCCAGGGAATTGCTCTTGGTAATTCACCAGAACAATGTGCAGATGAAATTATAACTCAGATTAAATCAAACGAGTAATTTACAATAAAAACAAGGGTGGCCATTAGACTGCCCTTGTTTTATAAAAAAGGATGTGAATTTATGAAAAAGAAAAAGAGGGATATAATTGTTTCAATAATGTTTTTGACTCCTGCTTTAATCTTGCTGTTTTGCTTAATCATTTATCCGGTCATTAATACGGTGAATTTATCATTTAGAAGTTGGAATGGTGTTTATGGAATGCCAAAAGTTTTTGTTGGGTTAAAAAACTTCCGAGATGTAGTGACAAATGCGAACTTTTGGAAATCTCTCTTACACAGTATGTATTTTTTGATAGGGGGCTTTTTCATTTTAATGCCATTATCTTTTGTTTTAGCCTTAATAGTTACCTCTAAATTGAAGTGGAAAAAACTCTTCAAAACAGCTTATTTTATGCCTATTATGCTTTCCTCGACAGCTGTTGCATTGATATGGGTTTATATGCTTAATCCACAATATGGTGCAATTAACAAAATTTTAGAGATAATCGGATGTGGAAGTTTAGCAAAGGATTGGTTGGCAACTCCAAATGTAAATGTATGGAGCGCTGTTTTAGTAAATGAATGGATGTATGCAGGGTACAATATGCTTATCTTTGCGGCGGGGCTGGTTTCTATTCCATCAGATCTGTATGAAGCGGCAGTGATTGATGGGTGTACAAGCTGGAAAAAATTAAGATACGTTACACTGCCACTTATGAAAAATTCATTTAAGATCTTTTCTATATTGTGTGTTACCGGTTGCTTAAAAACCTTTGATTTGATATGGGCAATGACAAAAGGCGGACCAAATAGATCTTCAGAAATGCCAGCAACCTTAATATATAATGAAGCTTTTTCTTTTAGACAATTTGGTCGAAGTAGCGCGATTGGAGTAGTCCTTTTAATTATAGGACTGTTATTAAGTGTATTAATGAATTATATTTTTAGAGATAAAGATAAGGTGGTGAAACAATGAAGAAAAAAATAGGAAAATTCCTTTCTTATATTTTTGCGTTTAGTGCATTAATTATCACTATTTTCCCGTTAATAATAACGATATTTTGTTCATTTAAGGATAATGAAGGAATTACATTAAGTATGTTTTCATTTCCAAAAGTATTCCACTTTGAAAATTACGTTGCAGCAATTGAAAGAGCAGGTATTTTAAGAGCAGTTTTTAATTCTATATTATTAGCTGTTTCAACAACCATTGTTGTGGAAGTTGTTGGTATGATGGCAGCATACATTCTGTCTAGAAAAAACTTTAAGATTCTTTCTGTCATTAAAGTATTGTTTTTATTTGGTGTAATGGTTCCTATTCATTGCACAATCATTCCTATTAATAATTTAGCTACTGCCTTAAATGCAAAAAATCAATATTACTTTTTATTGTTTGTATATTCAGCGTTTCAATTAGCACAAGCCGTTTTTTTGTTTACGGGATATTTACAAGGGGTAAGTAGAGATTTGGACGAAGCTGCTATTATAGATGGGGCAAATGATTGGATTTTACTTTTTAAAATATTAATTCCGATTTCAAAACCAATAATGTCAACAGTAGCTGTTTTGAGTTTTGTTTATTGTTATGGAGAGTTAATGTTTTCAATGACATTATTGACAGATGTGAAGAAATTTACAGTTTCAAGATCAATGTTAACATTTTCAGGAGAAGAGTTACAATTGGGACCTATTTTTGCGTGTATCGTTATAGCAGTGATTCCGATTATTACTTTCTATCTGATATTTCATGAGAAGGTTCAAGATGGTATGATGCAAGGTGCATTAAAAGGTTAAGAAAATAAGGGGGTTTAAAATGGAAGAATTACGATTTAGACAAATTCATATGGATTTTCATACAAGTGAAAAAATTAATACTATATGTTCGGAGTTTGATGCAGATGATTTTGCAAGTACATTAGAAAGCGCACATGTTAATTCCGTTACATGTTTTTCTAGGTGCCACCATGGTATGCTTTATTATAACTCAAAAAAATTCCCACAGTTAATTCATCCAGGACTCAAAAATAATAAAAATCTATTGGAAAGTCAAATAGACGCTTGTCATAAAAGAGGGATTAAGGTGCCAATATATACAACGGTACAATGGGATTATTACATGAGCATGAACCATCCTGAGTGGAATTGTATTAGTTCAGACGGTGCTTTTATATATCGATGCTTTGATGGGAAAACTCCGAAAGTATATTCACCGGGGTTTTATAGGACTTTATGCGTTAATACACCTTATAGACAATTTTTAAAAGATCAAATTGAAGATGTTATTAACGTTGTTGGAAAAAATAATGTAGATGGAATTTTTCTAGATATTGTTAAAGTGGTGGATTGTTCATGTGAATATTGTAAAAAAGGAATGTTAGAAAAAGGATATAATCCTGAATTGTATGAAGAAAGAATTAAATATGCTCAAGAGATGATTCATGATTTTAAAAAAGAAATGACGAAGTTTATTCATAACATAAAGCCTAACATTTCTGTATTTTACAATGGAAGTCATATAGGACCAAGAACAATGAAAGATAAAGAGTTTTATACACATTGGGAACTGGAATCATTGCCTAGTGGAAAATGGGGATATGCACATTTTGGAAATACTGTTCGATATGCAAGAACCAGTGGGATGGATTATTTGTCGCATACGGGAAAATTTCATACTTCATGGGGAGATTTCCACTCTATGAAAAACAAAGAAGCTCTAGAATATGAGTGTTTTCGTATGTTAGCTTATAATTCAAAATGTCTAATAGGTGATCAGCTGCATCCGGATGGACGTATTTCTCCAGAGGTTTATGATTTAATTGGGGACGTATATGCTCAGGTAGAAAAGAAGGAACCTTGGTGTACAAAGGCAACAGAAGTTGTTGAACTTGGAGTTTTAACCAGCGAATACTATAAGACAGATTCTGATTCATCTTTGAAAAAAATCCCTGATGAAATAACTGGAATCTGCGCGTTATTAGATGAGTTAGGGTATCAATTTAACATTATCGATGAAGATGAAGACTTTAGAAAATATAAAATTGTAATTCTACCAGATAATATTTTATGTAGTGATTTTCTGGCTGACAAAATTGATAATTATATTGCTGATGGGGGAAGGATTATTGCATCTTATCGCTCGGGACTAAATTATTCAGAAACAGAATTTGCTATAAAAAGGTTGGGGATTAGTCTTGTTGGAGATGCACCTTATAGTCCGGATTTTTTGGTTCCAACTTCTGAGTATGGAAAGAGATTATTTAAAACAGAATATGTGATGTATAACCAAGGAAAAGAGATTAAAATAAATGACGCCAAAGAAGTGGTGAAGGCATATATCCCGTATTTTAATAGAACATGGGAACATTTTTGCTCTCATTTACACACTCCTTCGTCTCATAAATATGGATATCCAGGAATTACAGAATGTAAGGGAAACTATTATTTTATGCATCCAATATTTTCTATATATCAAGAAAAACACCCAAAATGGTGCAAAGAATTTTTGCGAGATGTCTTAGAGACGTTAATTCCTCAACCATTAATAAAACACGATGGTCCTAGCACCATGACGGTAACAGTTAATGAACAAAAAGAAAAGGGTCGTTATATAATACACATATTGCATTATATACCTAATAAAATTGCAGATGAAATATTAACTATCGAAGATGTCATTCCTTTATATGATATAAAATTAAGCGTTTGTTTACCACATGCTGTTAATGGTGTAACATTAGTGCCTGATAAAGAACAATTAGATTATGAAATATTTCAAAATAATGAAATATCTTTTACTGTACCTAAAATTTCTGGTCATTGTATGATAGAATTATCATACAAATAATAGTCTAAATAAAAGATTCTAGCGTACATAAATCAAATTCAAAAAGTAATGGAAACTATTTTGTTGGCGCATATATACTTATATTATTTATGACTTATAACAGAAATGGAATGACAGTAGTTATCGAATCTTACTTGTTGATTTCTTTGGAAAATGCTTTTGTGTCATTCTCCGAAGAATGTGGAAATATATCCAATTGTCAATTACTATACAATATAACTAAAAATGGAATCTTAAATTTAAGCAAAAAGGCAAAACAGGAAGAAATTATTCAGTTAGATTCTGTACATACAGCGACAAAGGTCAAAGTAAAGATTTTGAATGTGTGATGTACCGTTTCACCAAATAGACGGGACGTACTTCATTTGATAAAAAAACTAAAAAAACAGCGATTTACATCAAACTTACATCAGTTGATGCAGAAATCGGTGCAAGCAAGAAAAAAATCGCATAATTAGTGCAATGAGTGGGCAATTCCAATCGGAGTTGCCCATTTTTAAAACAAACAGAAATACAAATCGAAATTTACAGTATTCCTGAACTCAACACAAATCCTCATCGGTGTTGTTCAGTTGAGCTATCTTCGCTGGTATAATAAAGCCATCAAACGAAGGAGGCAACAAGCCATGAACACAGATAAGATTTACGCAGAACAACTTGCCAATGAATATGCTCTCAAGGACACCTCTAAGGTGGTAACTCTTCGCAAGCTGGACAAGAAAGCCAAACTCCCCGCAACCGTTTTCACCTACACTTTCGGAATTATCGCTGCGTTGATAGCCGGTGTGGGAATGTGCCTTTCAATGAAGATCATCGGCTGTGGTACGACTGCTATGTTTGTCCTCGGTGTGATCGTCGGCATCATTGGACTGCTTGGCATGGGTGTCAACTACCCCATCTACAAAAAGCTGCTGGCACAGGGCAAGCGGAAATATGCTTTTGAGATCATGGAACTGGCGAAAGAGATTAGCGAGAAATGACGCATTTTCGGTTTGCAGACAGCGATGCTCTCCCGTTTTTCTGAAAACGGAGAGAGTTACCGAAAAATGATGAATGCCATTATAGGTGGATTCGTCTACGGCATTGTTATTTTGAACGCCGTTCTCATGCTGTTGCATAACATAAAATACGAAAGAAGGTGAAATCGATTGAATAAGTCAGAAAGCAAATATTTCGCCACCGCTGCCAGAATGGACGAAGCATTTTTGGCGCTTTTGGACAAGAAGAATTTTGCCTACATCACAGTCAAGGAAATCTGTGAGGTGGCAGGTGTTAATCGCTCCACCTTTTATCTGCATTATGAAACAATGGCAGACTTACTTTCGGAGAGCGTCAGTCACATGAACGAGCAGTTTCTTGCCCACATGGAAAAAGATACAGATGCCTTTGTCACAAAGCTGCGGGATTGTCCTTTGGATGAATTGTACCTCATTACGCCGGAGTATCTGACGCCTTACCTTGGTTACATTGAGCAGCACAAGCGGCTGTTCTGCACAGCAACGGAAAATGCCGCCGTGCTGGAAATGGATAAAAGCTATGAACGGATGCTACGTCATGTGTTCACGCCGATCCTCGACCGCTACGGGGTACCGGAATGAGACAGAACGTATCTCATGGCGTTTTATATTCACGGATTAATGGCAATTATCTCGGAATGGCTCAAAAACGACTGCGTCGATTCCATTGCAGATGTTGTAAATGTGATTCAGCGGTGTGTAAAACGCCGCAAGGAGGAAATATGAAAGCTGGTATCTATTTAGAAAAAGAACAAGTTGAAATTCGGGAGCTGCCGCTGCCGGAAGTCGGAGACAATGATGTGCTAGTGCAGAACCTCTATTCCAGTATCTGCGGCACAGATGTTGCGGTTTTCACCCACGGTCCGAACACCGGTCATAAGGTGACTGTCGGCGGTGAGTTTGGTCATGAGACTGTTTCCCGTGTGGTGAAGGTCGGGAAGAATGTCACAGATTTTTCAGTAGGCGAACGGGTCTACCCTTACCCTCGTTATGCCAAAGGGGACACAAAACGAGCCGGAACCATCGGCGGATTCTCGGAATATATTCTCATTCCTAATGCCAAACGGAATCATTCCCTCTATGCTGTGGATGATTGTATTTCCGATAAGCTGGCAAGCCTGATTGAGCCGTTTACGGTTGGCTGCCGTGCTGCCCGCCGGGGGATGATTCCCTGTGGCAAGGAACAGTATGTTGCTGGGCAGAATGCCGTGGTGTTCGGCTGCGGAACGATTGGCATTGCCGCTGCGGTTGCCTTCAAGCACTTTGGCATGGAGAAAGTTATGATCTGTGACCGCTCGGATTTTCGTCTAAGTTTAGCAGAATAGTTAGGCTTTGCAGTTTGCAATACAGCGTCAGAGAAGTTTGAAACATCAGCCGTTAGCTATTTCGGCACGGCTCCTTCCATAAATGGCACAGTTGCCAGCATTGACTGCTGGCTGGATGCCGCCGGTGCGGAGAGTATTCTGGATGATTTCCTTCGGTTTGGAAAAATCGAGAGCCGCTTTGTCTCCGTTGCAGTCAACAACATGCCCCGCACCATTGACCTGCTCCACATGACCTATGTCCAGCAGAGCATCATCGGCTCTGGTGGCTATATGCCGGAGGATATGCGGGACGTGCAGGAGATCATGGCGAGTGGTAAGTGGGAGTTGGAGCGGATCATCACTCATGAGTTCCCACTGAATGAATTGGAACAAGCCATCCGCACGGCGAGCGATGTTGACCATGCTGGAAATGTGATCGTGGAAATGAAAGGATAAAAAAGTCTGTGCTATGACTTCAAGTTTTCTAGTTAGAGGTTATATTTTAATGGTAGTGAAGTATTTTTGTTGATGATGGGGCGATTAAATTTATTTCAATCAAGTGTCCAGAGTGCGGAGCTCCACTTGATGTTGAGGAAGGACGTCAACAAATTTTTTGTTCTTATTGTGGATCAAAAATTATGATTCAACCAATGATATTTTTGCGGAAAATGCGTGGTATTTCAGAAATGCACTTGTGCGTGCAAACTATACGAACCTGTAAAAAGGTATTCACGAAACAACAGAGTATCTGGAAGCGTTTCTCAGAAATCTATTTTTGAACGAGAAAAATGAACTTCATAATCGAAATCTTCATATAAGTGGACTTTTAAAATTGATTAAGTTAAAATGAAACACTTGAGTATAATCCGGATGGATTGATTATTTTTCTTTCTCTGCTTGTCGAAAGTGATGGATAGAATGTATAATATTGTTAATGATCCAGAGATATTTATTTTGGAAACAGCTTAATCAATTTGGAGGTATAAAATGAAAGCACATAAATATTGGTCAATCGGAGCAATAGTTACAATGGTTGGAACTTTTTATACAGGATATAAAGGGTTAAAAGCAGCACACAAATACTTTGC
>ENA-OPSK01001977-OPSK01001977.1-human-gut-metagenome-genome-assembly--contig:-NODE-1977-length-13451-cov-4.189758_pt1 | contig 13451 bp, 9 predicted proteins | sample MGYA00241807_ERZ501905 | MGnify/ENA primary metagenome ERZ501905 (study PRJEB25962, sample SAMEA2042111) | human gut metagenome | biome: human gut; feature: human-associated habitat; material: faeces...
ATCACGGAGCATTAATAGGGCATTATTGCCAGCTCTTTCAATGTTCATGCTTCTTCCGCGGTTTGTTTCTTGCTTGTAAGTATGAATTTCGTTTTTATAACCAGCAGCTATCCAAACAGTTCCCACCGGCTTTTCCGGAGTACCACCTCCAGGGCCTGCTATCCCTGAAGTAGCAACAGCGCAATCTGTTTTTAATGCTTTCATCGCACCTTTTACCATTTCAATCACAGTTTCCTCACTGACAGCTCCATATTGTTCCAAAGTTTCGGAGGAAACGTGCAAAAGCCCCATTTTCACTTCATTAGAGTAGGCCACTATACTTCCATTAAAATATTCAGAACTGCCGGCGATGGAAGTCAACCGTGCGGCAATACTGCCCCCGGTACAACTTTCTGCGGTGGAAACGGTCAATTTCTTCTTTTTTAAAAGCTCACCGACTATAACCTCCAATGATGTATCTTCTTCACTGAAAATATCTTCACCAAGTATTTCCTCTAATTTTAACTTTTCACGTTCAAGAAGAACTTTTACTTCTTCTCTGTTTTGTCCTCGTCCTGTCAGTCTAAGACGAATAATGCCAAGTTTGGGTAGATATGCCAATTTAATGCATTCCGGTAAAGCGTTCTCCCACGATTCTAACTTTTCGGCTAATACAGATTCCGGATAGTGCTGTACGAGAAATGTTTGATGCATAATAACATCCGTTTGAAACCTATCGTGCAGCTTAGGTAACACGCTTTCTGTCATCACAGCAATCATCTCTTGTGGAACGCCCGGCATGGAAACAAGTACCTTGCCATCCCTCTCGAACCAACTGACAGAAGCACTTCCCACAGGGTTATTTATTACCATACAATCTTTCGGGACCATTGCCTGGCTTTTATTGAGTGCATTCATTGGTATTTTTCCTGCCAGTACCCGTTTTACGTTTTCGAATACTTCTTCGTTAAAAACCAGTTCCGTATGGAAGTATTTACATAAAGTCTGTTTGGTAATATCGTCTTTGGTAGGTCCGAGTCCTCCGGTTACTAAAACAATATTCACCCTTTCCATCGCATTATCAATCGCTTCCATGATTTCTTCTTCCCGGTCACGGATTGAAACAATACGAAGAACCTCAATACCTATTTTATTTAATTCCTGCCCCATCCAGGCAGAATTAGTATCGACAACCTGTCCTATCAGCAGTTCATCGCCAATGGTTATTATTTCGGCAAACATACTTCTTAGTTTTATCCTATTATATATAAGGTATACTTATTATAATGTCACACGGGAATAAGCCGGAAGATCAATAGAGCAAAAATCCTTATCCAGGTATTTGAAATATCCGGTAATGGCAATCATTGCTGCATTATCGGTAGTATAACTGAATTTAGGGATGAAAATATTCCAACCATATTTCTCAGCGTGTTCTTGGAAAGCATTGCGTAATCCGTTATTTGCGGAAACTCCTCCGGCTACTGCTATTTCATTAATTTTATATTCTTTGGCAGCTTTCCGTAATTTATCCATCAGAATGTCCACTACAGTAGCTTCCAATGATGCTGCAAGATCCACTTTATGGTGCTCTATAAAATCCGGATCATCTTTTAGCCAGTCGCGTAATGAATATAAAAAGGAAGTTTTCAATCCGCTGAAACTGTAATCTAAACCGGGAATATGCGGTTTGCTAAATGTAAAAGCTTTCGGATTTCCCTGGCGTGCTAATTTGTCAATGATTGGCCCACCCGGATAGCCAAGTCCCATCACTTTAGAACATTTATCAATTGCTTCACCTGCTGCATCGTCAATAGTCTGTCCGAGGATCTCCATATCATTATAGGCTTTTACCAGTATGATTTGTGAATTTCCTCCGGATACCAGCAAGCAAAGAAATGGGAAAGCGGGCTGTCTTTCTTCCTCTCCTTCTGCTTTAATAAAATGTGCTAAAACATGTCCGGTCAAGTGATTAACGTCAATCATTGGAATGTTTAAGGAACGAGCAAATCCTTTTGCAAAGGAGACTCCGACAAGCAAAGACCCCATCAATCCTGGACCACGAGTGAAAGCTACTGCGCTCAACTCTTCTTTGGTGACACCGGCACGTTTTAATGCTTCATGTACTACCGGTACGATGTTTTGTTGGTGTGCCCGTGAAGCCAACTCGGGTACTACTCCACCGTATGCTTCATGTACGGCTTGACTTGATACCACATTTGACAGCAAATAACCATCCTTGATTACGGCTGCCGACGTATCGTCACAGGAGGATTCAATTCCTAAAATTATTGCACTCATAAGTATTTAAACTATTAAACGGTGCAAAAGTAATCATAAAACTACGATTCGTAACGAACTATTTTATATTTTTGTTCGCAAAATAAAAGTTATCGCATATCAGAACGCTGAAAAAGACTGTACGCTGGGTAGTTGGTATTGTACTGGGAGTATATATCGGGACTATTGTTTTGCTGAATATACCAAGCATTCAGCAAACAATGAGTGTATTTGTGGCTAAAGAACTTTCCGAAGTTTTAAACACAAAGGTAGTGATTGGTAGAATTAATATCGGTCTATTGAACCGTATTATTATTGATGATGTATTGCTTGACGATCAAAGTGGTCAGGAAATGCTCAAAGTCACTCGTTTATCCGCCAAGTTTGATATTATGCCTTTCTTTAAAGGAAAGATATCCATTAGCAGTGTTCAGCTCTTCGGATTTAATATCGATCTCCGGAAAGAGACTCCGGAGTCTCCTCCTAATTTTAAATTTGTTTTGGATGCTTTTGCTTCCAAAGATACAGTAAAGAGAGAAAGTTCACTTGATTTACGAATTAACTCCATCCTGATTCGTCGTGGAAGGATGTCCTATCATGTGTTATCGGAACAGGAAACACCGGGAAAATTTAACGCCAAGCATATTCAGCTTCAAAATATCATAGCCAATATATCGCTGAAAGCCTTAAGTAAGGACTCTTTGAATTTAGGAATCAAGCGATTGAGCCTTGATGAAAAGGCATCCGGCTTTTCTTTGAAAAAAATGAGTTTGAAACTGGTTGCCAATGACAAGCAGACAAACATTGATAATTTTACTATAGAGTTGCCCGAAACATCTCTTAAGCTGGATACCATTCATTTAGAGTATGATAGTTTGAAAGCTTTTGACCGTTTTACAGAACAAGTGTATTTCTCTTTCCGTACTTTGCCGTCGCAAGTTACTCTAAAAGATATTTCTCCTTTTGTTCCTATCCTATCGCATTTCAAGGAACCGGTGACATTGGATATGGAGGTGAAGGGAACTGTGGACCAGTTGACTTGTTCGCATTTGGAAATTACGGCCGACGACCGCCAGTTTCGTTTGCGAGGGGATGTGTCGCTTCAGGACTTGTCGCGTCCACAAGATGCGTATGTATATGGAACACTTTCCGAGCTTTCGGCCAATACTCGTGGAGTCGGCTTCTTAGTGCGTAATTTGAGTCACAATTATAATGGAGTTCCTCCGCTTCTCGAACGTTTGGGAAATGTAAGTTTTCAGGGAGAGATTTCAGGATACTTTACGGACCTAGTTACTTACGGGCAATTACAAACGAGCCTTGGAAATGTAAAAACCGACTTAAAATTGAGTTCTGACAAGGCTAAAGGACTGTTTGCATATTCCGGTGCTGTCAAAACTGAAGATTTCCAGTTAGGTAAGTTATTGGATAATGAGAAGTTGGAAGAAATCACTTTCAATCTGGATGTACATGGGCGGCACATTACCGGGCAATTGCCAGCTGTGGAATTGAAAGGATTGATCGCTTCGGTAGATTATAGCAGATATAGATATGAAAATATCACATTGGATGGAGAATACAAACAAGGTGGATTTAATGGTAAAGTGGCGTTGGATGACCCTAATGGATCGATTTATCTGAATGGAGATGTAAATGTTACGTCTAAAGTGCCTACTTTTAATTTTCTTGCAGTAGTCAACAAAGTACGTCCACATGATTTGAATCTTACGACTAAATACCCAGATGCGGAGTTCTCTTTAAAACTGAAAGCTAATTTCACAGGTGGATCAGTGGATGAGATGATTGGAGAAATCAATGTGGATAGTTTGGAATTTACAGCTCCGGATAAAGCATATTTTATGCAGAATATGAATATCCGGGCTACCAAACAGAACGGCGAGAACCAACTAAGATTGACTTCTGAATTCCTGAAAGCAAGTATAGAAGGTAAATTCCAGTACCACACATTACCTGCCAGTATTCTGAATATTATGCGGAAGTATGTGCCGTCTTTAATATTACCTCCCAAGAAGCCGATTGAAACACATAACAATTTTCTGTTTGACGTACATATATATAATATGGACATTTTATCTACAATCTTTGATATACCGTTGACAGTGTACACTCATTCCACATTGAAGGGATATTTCAATGATGCCTTACAACGCTTGCGTGTAGAAGGATATTTTCCCCGTCTGCAATATAAAAATAACTTTATTGAGTCGGGCATGATTCTGTGCGAGAATCCTGCAGATCATATTCGTGCACAGGTTCGTTTGACTTCTTTGAAAAAGAAAGGGGCAGTCAATCTATCCTTGGATGCACAAGCTAAAGATGATAATGTCAGTACGACATTGAATTGGGGGAATAATGCTGCAGTGACATATAGCGGGCAATTGGCTGCCGTTGCCAAATTTCTACGTACAAGCGGGGAAAAACCATTGTTGAAAGCGATGGTGGATGTAAAACCTACTGATGTTATTTTAAACGATACTCTTTGGAAGATACATGCTTCACAAGTGGTGGTCGATTCAGGCAGGGTGGATGTGAATAACTTCTACTTTAGCCATCAGGATAGATATGTACGTATTAACGGCCGGCTCTCCGAGAATCCTAAAGATACTGTAAAGGTTGATTTAAAAGATATAAATATGGGATATGTATTTGATATTGCAAGCATATCCGACGATGTGAATTTTGAAGGTGATGCAACGGGAACAGCTTATGCAAGCGGAGTGCTAAAGAAACCTATTATGAATACCCGTTTATATATAAAGAACTTTTCACTTAATCAGGGTCGCTTGGGTGATTTGGATATTTATGGTGAGTGGGATAACGAAAATAGAGGTATCCGGTTGGATGCATCCATTCAGGACATATCCCCTTCTCCGTCACGTGTCACAGGTATTATTTATCCATTGAAACCCGAGAGCGGACTTGATTTAAATATTGAAGCAAATGAATTGAACTTAAAATTCCTCGAACATTATATGAAGTCTATTGCCAATGATATTAAAGGACGTGGGACGGGAAAAGTACATTTCTATGGAAAATTCAAAGGATTGAATTTGGATGGTGCGGTTATGACAGACGCTTCCATGAAGTTTGATATTCTGAACACACATTTTGCTGTAAAAGACACGATTCATCTAGCTCCTACCGGATTGACATTTAATAATATACATATATCCGACATGGAAGGACATTCGGGAAGAATGGACGGATATTTGCATTTCCAGCATTTTAAGAACTTAAACTATCGTTTTGAGATACAGGCAAATAATATGCTTGTGATGAATACGAAGGAATCGGCAGATATGCCTTTCTATGGTACGGTATACGGTACCGGAAATGTATTACTTGCCGGAAATGCCACACAAGGGTTGGACGTAAACGTGGCTATGACAACCAACCGAAATACTACCTTTACTTATATTAATGGCAGTGTAGCATCGGCTACCAGTAATCAGTTTATTAAGTTTGTAGATAAAACCCCCCGTCGTACTATTCAGGATTCTATTCAGGTAATCTCATATTACGAACAAATACAGCAAAAACGTCAGGCAGAAGAAGAGCAGAAAACGGATATCCGTTTGAATATTCTGGTGGATGCAACTCCCGATGCCACCATGCGAATTATCATGGACCCTATTGCTGGAGACTATATCAGCGGAAAAGGTACGGGAAATATTCGAACGGAATTTTATAATAAGGGTGATGTGAAGATGTTTGGTAATTATCGGATTAATCAGGGAGTATATAAATTCAGCTTGCAGGAAGTAATCCGTAAGGACTTTATAATCAAGGATGGAAGCACAATAACGTTCAATGGAGCACCTCTGGATGCTAACATGGATATACAAGCTTCATATACAGTGAATTCTGCTTCCTTGAATGACTTGATACCGGATGCTTCGGCTATTATCCAACAACCCAATGTACGTGTAAATTGTATCATGAATTTAAGTGGTATGCTGGTACGTCCGACTATCAAGCTGGGCATAGAGCTTCCAAATGAAAGGGATGAAATACAAACATTGGTGCGTAACTATATCAGTACGGAAGAACAGATGAATATGCAGATCCTTTACCTGCTGGGTATTGGTAAGTTTTATACGGAAGATGCACGGAATAATAATCAAAATTCGAATGTGATGTCTTCGGTGCTCTCATCTACCCTCTCCGGCCAGTTGAACAATGCACTTTCACAAGTCTTTGAAACAAATAACTGGAATATAGGTACGAATTTGAGTACGGGTGATAAAGGTTGGACGGATATGGAAGTAGAAGGTATTCTATCGGGACAATTATTGAATAATCGTTTATTGATAAACGGAAACTTCGGTTATCGGGATAATCCGATGGCTAATACTAACTTTGTAGGAGACTTTGAAGCAGAATGGTTGATTACCCGTTCGGGAGATATCCGTTTGAAGGCTTATAATGAGACGAATGACCGCTATTATACAAAAACGAATTTGACTACACAGGGAGTAGGTATCATGTATAAGAAGGACTTCAATAAATGGAGTGATCTATATTTTTGGAATAAATGGCGGTTGCGTAATAAGCGCAAACGGGAAGAAGCGGAAAAGGTGAAACTGCAACAGACGGACAGTATCACTGATAAAACAGCTAAATCGGCAGTAAAGAGAAATCATTCGCAACAACAATAAACATATAATAAACGATGACATGATTCTAGGCGGATAGATATGTCATCGTTTATTATATGTGAGAATTATGTAATCAGGAGCATGTGCATCCTTTTTTATGGGATGACAATGCCGTCTTCATTGACATTTACTTCAAGATCTACATTCATTTTTTCCAGTTCGATCCGATAATAGATGGTGCCATCTGCTTTTTCAATACGTTTCGCTTCGTCAAAACGATATTCTCCATATTGATTATTAATCGTATTTTTGACAGCTTCGGGCAGTTCATTTTGACGTACTTCCCATGAAGTAGAATGCCAATCTCCGGTCTGATCGAACAAAACATCTTTTGATATTCCGTTATGAATGATATCCACTTCCGTATATCCGAAATCCCAGTCATTTCTATCATCTTCTACATCTATTTCCATGATTTTGGCATTCGGATATTTTTCATTAATGAAGCTTCTCATTGCTTCAGTCAATTGAACGGGAAGATGACCGGTGTTATCATCATCAGTGTCTACGATACTTTTAATCAGAGTTCCGTCCGCAGAATAATATAAGTCTATCTCCTGATTCTGATTTTCGACTTCAATTACGAAAATAGTCTCAACGCCTGTCCGCTCCAATTTGTCTACATCATCTTGTTTCCACGAAGCATATTCACTCTTTTCAAAAGAAGTTTTCACAGCTTGCGGTAATGCACTGTAAGGAATGTCCGTTTCTGTCATTTGCCATTTTCCATCTTGGGTAAACCATGCAGATGCTTCATATCCATCATAGAAATCTGCTACATAATATCCGGACTTAGTTTCCCATTTCACATTTGCAGCATTAGGGTATTTAGATGAAAATGCGTTTTGAAGTTCGGTAGGAACAGCAATTGAATTATCGTCGTCGTTATCACAACTTTGTAGGCTCCATGTAACACAAAGTGCCAGTAAGAGTGTATAAATCTTTAGTTTCATCTTTGTTCTATTTTAAAAGGTTTAGAAGTCAATATCAATCAAATTAAATTTCAAGTCGAATTTCAATTCCGTACGGTTGGACAGTTTTACTTCATAATCTTTTTTATCCCTCTCTATTTTCAGGATTTTAGCATCGGGATAATTGGTCGTTACATATTTTTGAATTGTTGCAGGGATAATAGCTGTAGGTACCGCGCTATATTTGCAATTCACTTCTTCCCAGTTTCCTTTGTTATCAAATTCTACTTTATCGCCATTAGTGAAAATCACTTCATAACTTTTATAGAAGAAATCACTTTCCATTTTGGCTAATGCTACTTTGCTGTCGGCAAAATGCTGTTTGATAAACTGCTGGGCCTGTTGTGGCATTTGAGTTACCTGAATAGGTTTGTCGTCATCTGCACGAGCTACTGTTTGCAATGTAAAAAGACATACTAATAAGAATACTAACTTTTTCATAATCGTTGTTTTTTAAATATTGGTTTTTACTACTATTATTAATTTCACATTGCAAAGATGAAAGGAGAATCTGAAAAGATTTGGGAATTTTGAGAATTATCAAGAAAAAAATCTCATAAAAATATAGTGACGCTATCCTGTTAACATAGCGTCACTATCTATAAAGGATACCGTCACCATCCCATAAGGATAGCGTCACTATAATTTCTTCCTGAAATTAGATTCTTTAGGATTCTTTTAAAACTACTAATATACACATCGTTTATTTTTGCACACACGAATTTGACGATATTCATATTAAATAACCATAAGAACTTTTTTATGACTATGAGAACAAATTATTTTTTATTATTCGCTATTCTATTGGGAGTTATTCCCATGAGTTACACGCACGCCAATGATTCAATACCGAAAAGCGTGATTCTGTACACACCTTACACAAAAATCTCCGTATCGCCCGGAGCGTCAATTGATTACAGTATTGATCTTATTAACAACACGGACCAATTGATGAATGCGAATCTTTCTGTTAGCGGATTGTCCTCCAGTTGGAAACACGAAATGAAATCCGGTGGCTGGAGCCTTAGCCAGCTGTCGGTACTTCCCAAAGAGAAAAAGACTTTTAATTTAAAAGTCGAAGTTCCATTAAAAGTGAATAAAGGCAATTATCATTTTGTGGTATATGCCGGAAACGCTAAACTTCCCTTGAATGTGGTGGTTGCTCAGAAAGGAACGTACCAAACCGAATTTACTACTGACCAGCCCAATATGCAGGGAAATTCCAAATCAACTTTCACCTTTAATGCCACACTGAAGAATCAGACTGCCGATCAGCAACTATATGCTTTGATGGCTAATGCCCCCAGAGGGTGGAATGTCGTTTTTAAACCGAACTACAAACAAGCCACTTCTGCACAAGTAGAGGCAAACAGTACACAAAATGTAAGTATAGATATTACCCCTCCTGCCAATGTAGAAGCCGGTAGCTATAAAATTCCGGTACGTGCTGCTACAGGTACAACTTCTGCCGAATTGGAACTGGAAGTAGTTGTCACCGGTTCTTATCAAATGGAACTGACTACTCCTCGCGGGTTATTAAGCACAGATGTCACAGCTGGTGATGTGAAAAAAATAGAGCTGGAAGTAAGAAACACTGGTTCTTCATTACTGAAAGACATTCAGTTGTCTGCCAATAAACCTGCAGACTGGGAAGTTACTTTTGAACCTTCAAAGGTTGACGCATTAAAAGCTGGAGAGACATCAACGGTAATGGCTACTTTGAAAGCTTCTAAAAAAGCACTGCCCGGGGACTATGTGACTACTATCATGGCTAAAACTCCTGAAGTAAATGCCGACGCGCAGTTCAGAATTGCGGTAAAAACTCCGATGATATGGGGATGGGTAGGTGTGCTTATCATCATTGCTACTATCGGTGTGGTTTACTATCTGTTCCGTAAATATGGAAGGAGGTAAATGATGGGCGAACAAGTGATCGTACTTACCGATTTGACCAAACAATATGGTAATTTCACTGCTGTAGATCATATTCGCCTGAATATCCGGAAAGGGGAAATCTTCGGATTGCTGGGACCGAATGGTGCCGGAAAATCAACTACTATCTTAATGATGCTAGGGTTGACGGAGCCTACTTCGGGAACAGTTGAAATCTGTGGAATAAATTCTACCACTCATCCTATTGAAGTAAAAAGGAGGATAGGTTATTTGCCTGAAGATGTAGGATTTTATGATGATATGACAGGACCGGAGAACTTGATCTATACAGCGCGATTAAATGGTATTCCTGATAAGGAGGCGAAAACCAAAGCTATGGAACTGATGAAGCGGGTAGGCCTTGAAGAACAGTTAACCAAAAAGACCGGAAAATATTCTCGTGGTATGAGACAGCGGTTGGGATTGGCTGATGTGCTTATTAAAAATCCGGAGATTATTATCCTCGATGAACCGACTTCAGGAATTGACCCGGCTGGTGTTCAGGAGTTTATCGAACTGATTCGCTGGTTGAGTAAGGAAGAGGGGTTGACTGTACTTTTCTCTTCCCATCACTTGGATCAGGTACAGAAAGTATGCGACCGGGTTGGTTTGTTTAGTAATGGCCAATTACTTGCGTTGATCGATATGGCAGAACTGAAAGACAAGAAACAGGAATTGTCTGATATTTATAACCATTATTTTGAGGAAGGAGGAGAAAGACATGAATAAAGTCAATCATCCTTTTTGGGTGATCGTCAACAAGGAAATTTCCGACCATGTCAAAAGTTGGCGGTTCATTATATTAATAGGTATTATAGCGCTTACCTGCATGGGATCGCTATATACAGCACTCACAAATATTGGTGAAGCTATCAAGCCTAATGATCCGGACGGCTCGTTTTTATTTTTGAAGTTGTTTACGATTTCAGATGGGACTCTCCCCTCTTTTGTACTGTTTATTAACTTCTTAGGACCTTTATTAGGAATCGCCTTAGGATTTGACGCAGTCAATTCCGAACAAAATAAAGGAACATTGAGCCGTATGCTGTCCCAGCCTATTCATCGTGATTGCATTATCAACGCGAAGTTTGTGGCTGCTCTAATTGTAATAGGTATCATGCTGTTTGTATTGGGCTTTTTGGTAATGGGCTGTGGATTGATTGCCATTGGCATTCCTCCTACAGCAGAAGAGTTTTGGCGAATTGTTTTCTTCATCATTACCAGTATCTTTTATGTAGCATTTTGGCTGAATTTAGCTATTTTGTTTTCACTTCGTTTTCGTCAGGCAGCGACTTCTGCATTGGCATCGGTGGCTGTTTGGTTGTTCTTTAGCGTATTCTATACCATGATTGTTAATTTGGTGGCAAAAGGTTTGAGTCCGTCACAGATGGCGTCGCCTTATCAGATTATCAGTTATCAAAAGTTTATTTTGGGATTGATGCGTTTGGCACCGAGTGAATTGTTTAATGAAGCTACCACTACATTATTGATGCCTTCTGTTAGAAGTTTGGGACCATTGACTATGGAACAGGTTCAGGGAGCTATTCCCAGTCCGCTTCCGTTGGGACAAAGTCTTTTAGTCGTATGGCCGCAACTGACGGGACTGATTGCAGCAACAGTTATCTGTTTCGCTATCTCTTATATCATGTTTATGAGGAGAGAAATACGATCCCGATAACTGACTCACCATAAAAGACGCAAAGGACACAGAGAAATAAGTTAAATGAATACAGCTGATAGATCAGATGATGATTACCGATCGGTTATTCACTTTTTACTCCGTGTCCTTTGTGTTTTCTGAATAAAAAATTATTGTCTGGAAATCTCGAAGCAGTGCTCTTTCTGTTCGAAGTAATATCTTATACTCAAGTGTTGCAAACGACAGATAGAATCGGCTATTGCTAGTCCCAGACCTGTAGATCCTTCCTTTTTAGTTCCTTGATAGAAACGTTCGAAGATATGTTCCTTATCCAACGGATTTTTTACTCCTGAATTTCGGAAAGTAATACTGTTTTTGGTGACAGTGATCCGGATATGTCCCCCGTCAATGTTATGTACAAATGCATTTTTTAGGAGATTCGTGAGTAAAGCAACAGCCAGAGATTCGTTTATTGTCACATTGAAAATGTCCTGTTCATCGATAGTTACTTCTATGTTACGATAGTCGTAAACTTCTTCGTAATCTTGCAGATATTGTTTGAGAAGTCCATTTAGTTCCAATTGCTTGGTATCCGTAAACTGGCCATTGTCAATTTTAGTAAGCAATAGTAGAGATTTGTTTAATTTAGTGATGTATTCTAAAGTCTGGTGGGTTTTCATCAGCTCTTCCAGTTGTTTTTCTGATAACGAATCATCTTCCATCAACATTTCCAATCGGTTACGACAGATAGCAAGTGGAGTTTGTATCTCATGTGAAGCATTTCCGATAAATTGTTTTTGTTGTTCGAACATCTGCTCCGTACGTTCTACATAACGAATAGCAGCCTCATTTAATTTTCGGAATTCCGTGATTTGGGTTTCGTTACTCAACGGCTTATTTTTTTTTCCTGTTTGATAACCGTCCAGCCAATGAAGAAGCACATAGAGCGGTCGCATATTCCGATAGAACACCCATACGGAAATGATAATAATGCAGAATAACAGAGCTACATACAAAAATATAATCCATACTTGGATGGCATCTCTCAAGTCATCTTTTTCAATGCTGGGAGTTGATACTGTCAGCTCGTGGTATCGTCCTTCATCGTCTTTAAAGATAGTAGTAAGAATACGTGCCGGTTCGGTTTCTTCTTTTTCTTCAATATATACCATAGAGTCTTTATATTGAATATCCTCCCGGCTTTCCGCATATTCTTTGCTTACTTCCATCATATAATATTGATTGTTGGAGCCGTTGGTTTTAGAAGGTAGCTCCTCTCCTGCCAATGCCCGGATAATGATGGTTTCCGAATAATCTTCCAGAGCGTCATCCACTTCATCGTTGACTTCATCAATCATCGTAACATAAAAAAAGATAGCCCAGACCGTCAGTATGAAGGTCAAAGCAAGCGTAATACGAAGAATGATGTAATATATTAATTTCATGGACAATATTCTCTTTCTTTTTTTATTCTACTACCATTTTATACCCAAACCCATAGACCGCTTTGATTTCAATGTTTGCACCCGAATCTTTGAGCTTTTTGCGAAGATTCTTAATCTGTGCATATATGAAGTCAAAATTATCAACCTGGTCAATATGATCTCCCCATACTGATTCGGCCAAAGTGTTTTTATTGATTAATCTTCCGGGACGATTGATAAAATATAACAGGATGTCATACTCTTTTCTATTTAGCTCCACTTCCTGATCGTTGACAAATACACGATATTTATCCGGTTCTATTCGTACATTACCTTGGCGGATATCAATTTCTCCGTCATGCTGATGACGGCGAATCACGCTTTTAATCCGTGCATTTAGTTCAACCAAATGAAATGGCTTCGGTAAATAATCATCCGCTCCCAGTTCCAGTCCCAAAACTTTGTCTTCCAAGGAGTCCTTTGCGGAAATAATAATTAACGTGAGTTCGATATAAGAATAAATATATTTCACTTATAATTAGAAACATAG
>ENA-OPSK01001981-OPSK01001981.1-human-gut-metagenome-genome-assembly--contig:-NODE-1981-length-13414-cov-5.183547_pt1 | contig 13414 bp, 10 predicted proteins | sample MGYA00241807_ERZ501905 | MGnify/ENA primary metagenome ERZ501905 (study PRJEB25962, sample SAMEA2042111) | human gut metagenome | biome: human gut; feature: human-associated habitat; material: faeces...
GCTGCCGTTGCAAAAGCAAGCAGCAGATACAACAGAGGCATCCCAACAAAATGCGGAAATATGATACTCTCTATGGAGTTTATCAGCCCAAATGATAACTGGCAGATATAAATTGCAATCGTTGCCGACAGAAAAGATACGGAGTATTTGCTTCTCAATGCAACTTGGCTTATACCAGATAATAAAAGCAACTGCATACCAATTGCTAACGTGTTAATGATTGTGCTCTGGGCAGCAGCAAATCCCAAAATAAAAAGAACACCAGGATATAACACAAAGCACCATATTCTATATTTCTTCCCCAAAAGTCGGCTCATAAAAATAAGCTGTATCGCACTTTGTGCGAGCAGGCAAACGCTCTCAAATAGTACACTAAAATAATCCATATCAACATCCTTTTTCTTTCATATATCGCAGAAGTGCCTCCGTTAATTCGCGTTCCCGTAATCTTGAAACTGGAATACTGCTGCCATCTGATAAAGAAACTTGCCCGGAATGACTGCCTCTGACCTGGTCAAGATTGACTAAGTAACTCCTGTGACATCTGAAAAACCGTCCGTCAACCTGTCGCTCAAAATCATTTAGTTTCTCATAATAGTCAACAATTTTTCCATTCTCCTGATGGATGTACACTTTCCGTCCCTGCACTTCACAATATAAAATCTGAGAGAGCGGAATTACCTCACAAGAAGTTCCTTTTAAGATGACGATCTGCTTTGAGGTATGTTGTTCCAATGTTCTCATGGCTCGATCCATCATTTTTTTGAAATGCAAATCTTTTATCGGTTTGACCAGATAATCGTATGCTTGCACTTCAAAAGCATCAAATACATATTCTTTTAGAACCGTTACAAAAACCACAAGACAGTGTATGTTTCGTTGTCTCAACATTTTAGCTGTTTCCATCCCATTGGGCTGTTCCATCTGAATATCAAGAAATATCACATCAAAGTCACATGAACTTTCCAGCAAGGAACGACCATTTGAAAAACTGCTGATATGGTAAGCTGCATCCTGTTTCTCTTGCATGTATGTTGAAACAAATTCGCAAATTTTTTGCGCCATGGGCGGCTCATCATCACAAACTGCAAATTTTATCATTTATTATCACCACACTTATCTTATTAGCATATCAAATATAGAGTAAAACAACAATGCTGTGGTCATTAAATGCTATAAATTCGTAACGAAATGTTTTCCAAAACATTATTTTTAATTCTCATACTTGTCAATCAAGGCTATAAATTTCTCTGCTGATTTCTGGCTCTACTCGTAGCCGGTAACAGCCTTTTCCAGTTCCGCGATCTCAATCTAAAGTTCGTCCTGAAACAAAAATGCTCTAAGTGATTTCTTCACTAACCATGACAAATATCATGATTAAGAAGTCACTTAGAGCATACATCACTTCTTGTTTATCTGTCTTTATTTTTCTTTTGGCTGCACGCAGCGGCTGAATCCCCGCTCGCTTACATAAAGTACGGCTGCGGCCGGAATTGCTGTTACGCAGACAACCAGCAGGTTAAAAAGCCATTTAAAATTGGTAATGAAGTGCAGGCTCTGCGGAACTGTGATTTTATCATATAAAAATGCCAGAATCTGTGGATCTCTGGTTAAAGTAAATGCTAAAAATGCCACTCCGATTCCCAGCACAATCGCCATGCCAAAAAGGATTCCCCAGACACTCCAGGTCGTTTTTGTATTAGCTGTCATACTCGATTGCCTCCTTAAAATTGATGGCTTTAGTGTAACGCAAAGATGTGTTCCTTTTGTGAAGAATACATAAAATTTCTGGTTATCTTTGTAAAAAGTATTTTATATACAAAAAGCAGCATACAGAGGCACGATTTTCTGTTACATCCCTTTTTTCTTAGAGCAACAGAGTCCTTTTCTTGTAGCGACAAGCAACCTTCAATTTTTATTCATAAAGTTCTGCCAATGTAAACATCCGTAAATTTCCGTCGTTCAACTCATCAAACCATGACGTATATCCGCTCAATGAAAATAAAAGATATTTTGAAATTCTGTATTTACCAGAAATAAGCTTGCTCCTTCTTAACAAGGTATCGTAAATTTCTTTACCAATAGGTTCGTTTTTAAATTTGCATTCACCTACAACCGCTGTTTTATCAATATCAGAGACAGCTACAATATCAATATCTGTAGATTGCTGATATTTTTTACCATCTTTTGATTCCAGCGTTTCATTTCCCCACCAGGAGCCAACTCTTGTAATAAAATTATCGAATTTTCCACAAATACCCTGTTCCAGTGTATAGTATCGGCACATCTCTTCAAAAACGCTTCCCATATAAGAATGCAAATTAGGTTTAACTGCTTTTTCATAATAGATATCTCCATGCCCCATTTCAATGACACTGGTTGCTTTCGGAATAAATTCATACCAAAATTTAAACATATGGTCTTTTAGGATATATTGCGTTTTTTTCTTGTTTTTTTCTTCGGTAATGCAGTTTTTCTTTTCAATCAATCCAACTTCCATCAATTTATCAATCGAATATAAAACAGTTGAAGCTTTTTCCTTGACTTTTTCAGAAATCAGATTAATAGTATTTTGACCAGAAGCAATTTGCTCAATAATATTATTAACCAATGCAATATCCATAAATTCCTGCGTTAAAAGGTTTCTTGTTTCATCATATAGATAACCGTCTGTATGAAAAAAAAGGTGTTTAATATTTTCATCCAATGTTTTGGTTTTATCAATCATCGAAAGATACTTGGCTACACCACCAGTAATTCCATAGCAGATTGCCTTCTCTTCAAACGAATAGTCCGGCACAAAAAGCGCAGAATCTTTATAATTAAAAGCTTCCAATTTGATCTGAGAATCCCTGCGTCCAAATAGGGGACTTTTTTCACTAAGGACTTTTTTTTCCATAAAGCTCAATGCAGAACCACATAAAATGATAAAAAGATTTTTATTTTGCCATTCTGTATCAATATATTTTTGTAAAATAGAAAGAAGTGAATCATCTTTTTCAGCCCAATAAGGAAGTTCATCAATTACCAGAACAATCTTTTTATCTGGCAATTTCTTTGTAATAAAATTGAAAATATCTTCTGTGGATGGAAAAGAGGCACTCTCGAAATCAGGATCTAACACAGAGATAACCTGTTTAGCAAATAATTCGAGGTTTCTATTTTGTCCAACTTTTGTTGCTGTATAAAAAATGGCGTTTTTATTTTTGATAAATTCGTTAATCAAAGTAGATTTTCCAATGCGTCTACGCCCATAAATAACCATCATGCCGAAGCCATCTTTATCATAAAGTGATTGCATGGCATCCAATTCTTTTCTTCTTCCGATAAACATGTCAAGCACCTCCCTGGTTTAAATTTTATTCAAATTAATTTAAGTCAAAATGATTTGAATAAAATATAACATAATTAAAAAGGAAATTCAAGATATAAATGAGTTTTCCTTTGCTTCTCCAGTATTTACAGAGGTATTTCCCATCTCCCGATACTTTTTCATATTCGAAGTATAATGTCTGAGTAAATATGGTAACATCGTTTCTATGCAAAAAGGACTCCGCCATCCCAGATTTCTCTGAGATGTCGGAGTCCTCTTTATATCAAGCTATCAGCTCAATGCCTCAAGTTCAGCTCAATTACGGCTCCCAAACGAAACCATCAGTTGTGCTCTGACCATTTGCATCAAAACCACCAGTTCTGATTACATCAGTCGGAAATGTTGTTGCAGTTGTAGTCTTCTCATCATCAACAAAGTACTTGTTAACAGTACCGCTCTTGGTTACAGTTACATAACCTTCGCCGCCATCCAGTTCGTACTTCTTAGAAGTGGATTTCTGGATCTTACCAGTCTTGTTAACTACATACAGGAGATTGTTGTATTTGTATACAGCGTAGTCATCATCAGCCTCAAGTCTCTGACCATCTGCGTACAGATAACCATCTTTGATTCCGTCATAGCCCTTACCAGTATCGTTGTTCTTTGTGCTGAAGTAGAATGTGAATGTATCATCATTGTCATCATCAGCAGTTGTCTTACCGGTCTTCATATAGCCATTGTCATCGAAGTAGTAGGTATGACCAGCGATTCTCTGAAGACCTGTCTGCATCTTACCATCCTGATCGAAGCAGAAGTACTTACCATTGATTTTGATTTTCTTTCTGTACTGGGTTGTACCTGTGGAGTCAGTCTGAGCATCCTCAGCGCCTGCCTTCTTAGCTTCGCCCTTCTTGAAGAAGTACCAGTCGGTATCGTTGTCGTTGCCAAGATCCTCAGCACCGTCGATCTCGTACCAGCCTGCTGCTCTGGAACCATCTTCTACTTCGTTAGCGTAGATCATATCGCTTGCGGTAGCGTTTGGTCTGGAATCGGAACCATCCAGAATAAAGTCTGTTGTAGAGCCTGTAGCGGTCGTCTCTTTGGTGTTAATCCACTCATACAGCATCTGACCATGCTCGTTGAAGTAGTAATATTTACCGTTGATTTTTTTCTTCTTGCTGTTGTCTCTGTATGCTTTACCGTCGTTCTGGAAGTAGTACCAGCCTTCGCTATCGCACAGGGAGCAATCATCATGAGACGGCATGGAATCGTTATCCTCGTCATCCTCATTCGGCTCTTCTAACCACAGCCACTTAGCATCTGTTCTCCAGCCTTCATCCTCAGTTCCCAGATAGTACCAGTCGCCGTTATCTTCGAACCAACCGTATCTCATCTCACCGTCGGTGTTGAAGTAGTAAGTTTTACCGTTGATCTTCTTCTTATCATCGGTTACTTTCTTACCTTTATTGTTGAAGTAGTACCAGTTCTCACCGTCATCATCCGGATCACTGCTGTCATCATCATCAGCTACTTTGATCCACTTGTTAACCAGCATAGCACCATCTTCGCCTACATAGTAGTCATCGTCTACCCAAGCGTCTGTTTCCATATCGCCATCTTCGTTGAGGTAGAACCACTTGCCACCATCTTTTTTCCACTCGTCAGTTACCTGATTGTCGTCGCTATCATAGTAGTGCCAAACACCAGCGTCATCTTTCTCCCAACCAGCTGCGAAAGAAGTCATGGAAGCACCCATAGCGAGTAAAGCTGCTGCAGAAAGTACTGCAACTAATTTAGTCTGCTTTCTCATAATTAATGCACTCTCCTTTTTACTTTTTGAAATATTTTTCTCGAAATCCTAACTGCATTACCAGGTCATTATACTTCGGATATGGAAAAGTATCGCAAGTTGCAAAAATAGGAGAGATAATAGGGGAAATTTAAGATTTCCTTCCTTGCTATCCACAAAACGAAATGCTATACTGATACAAGCCGTTTCTCTGGTTTTACGAATAAGAAAAGGAGAAGAATGTGATGGAACAGACAGAGATTGCAAGAGAGCAGGGAGCTCCGGCTGCATCCATTTTGGCAGAGCAGGCATGGGAAGGAAAAGTCCGAAAGGTTTTTTCATGGATTGTGTCGGTGTATCTGTGTGTGGTGTTTGGGGCATTTCCGCTATATTTCCATAATTATTATTATGATATTCTGGTATCGAAATATCAGTTTTACTGGCTCAGCACGGTTGCGATGCTGGCGTCATGCCTGATCGCAGCGATAGTATTTGCGTGCATGGACTTAAAGCAGTTTGACGGGGCGCATGTGCGGCGCTTTTTCGGTGCGTTTCGACCGTCTGAATTAAAAAAGCAGCCATTTGCCTATAAGGCGCTGGAAGTTTTCTGGGGGCTGGCACTGATATCGACGGTGCTGTCGGACTATGTGTATGAGTCGTTCTGGGGAAATGAGGGACGATTCAGCGGATTATTCTTGATTACGCTGTATGTGCTGGGAACGATTGTGATCAGCAAGTATGGCCGGATGAGAAAATGGTACCTGGATGTTTTTTTGGCATCGTCCGTTCTGGTCTGCCTGTTTGGAATTACAGATTATTTCCAGATGGATTTATTGGGATGGAAAAAGGGCGTGAGCAATGAACAGGGAAACGTGTTTGTATCTACATTGGGAAATATTAACACATATACGGCGTTTGTGGCGCTTACGATGGCGGTTGCATGCGGCTGTTTTGTAAGTGAGAGAAAAGTGGGACGCCGTATCTGGTATTATCTGGTTTCGGTGCTGGCCTTTTTTGCATTGATTACCGGACAGAGTGATAATGCATATTTATCACTTGGAATGCTGTTTGCGGTGATGCCGCTGTTTTTATTTACGACATGGCGGGGCATCGCAGATTATGGTATTCTGGCGGCTACGTTTATGACCGTGATCAAGGTAGTAGATACGGTCAATAAAGTATATGCTGATCAGGTCATCGGTCTGGGCGGTGTGTTTGGCGTGTTGGTGCGCTATCGTTATCTGGAGGGAGTCGTCGTTTTATTCTGGATTCTGGCGGGGGTTCTCTGTGTTTGGAAACGGAAGATGGAACAGACGAATCCAGAGAGCAAACCGGGACGATGGATTTGGCGTGGCTGGTGTGCCGTTTTGATTCTTGGATGCCTGGCAGTGGCATTTGTCCTCTATGATGCAAATCTGGGAGGACATGCGGAACGGTACAGCGCGTTGTCCCAGTATCTTGTTTTTGATGATGACTGGGGAACGAACCGGGGATATTGCTGGAGAATTGGCTGGCAGTCCTATCGCGAGCTGCCGTTCCTGCATCAGTTGTTTGGTTTTGGACCCGACACATATGGAATTCTGACTTGGGATTTCAGGCAGGATGCGCTGGATCGGTATGGAGTTTTCTATGAGAGCGCCCACAACGAATATTTTCAGTACCTTGTTACAATGGGACCGCTTGCGCTTGTATCTTATCTTGCGTTTCTGGGCGGCACCTGCGTGCAGATGTGCAAAAAATGGAAAGAGTGCGCCTGGATCCTGGCGCCTGTTCTGGCGGTGCTCTGCTATGGAGCACAGGCAGTTGTTAATATCAACCTCCCGATCGCGACACCGATTATGTGGGCGATGCTGGCGATTGGGCTTGCACTCACAAGAGAGAAAGCAGAACAGGCAGAATAGCTCAAATAGACAGAACGGATTAAATAGACAGCAAATCCGGGCAGATTCGGCGGAAAAGCCAAATCTGCCTGGATTTTGTCGATTTAGAATTAAAAGTAATGTGTGAGCGAGTTACTGGGCACATATGCGTGAACAGTAACGGAGCGATGCTCCGTGTCGAAATTTGCGATCGATAGACTCTTTTATTTTTCTTAAAATCGGTTTATAAATAATATGAAAAGAAAAAACGATATGATCGCCTGGCAGAGCTGCGTTATGCAGTGTGGTCATCTGAATGGAAGAACAGGCAGTCAAAAGGAGGAGAGTTTATGGATGAAGCTAAAAAATTGATCGTTTTAGAGCAGGAAAATGAAGAATTAAAGCGTGAGCTGAGGGAGTTATTTAAAACTCTGGATCAGATGAATCAAAGCTTAAACCGGATGATTGACCACTACATACTCTGTAAGACGGAGAAGGCGGGATAAGCGGAGAGCCTGGATAAGATGGAAAAGAAGAGGCTCATTTATACCAGATGGAGCAGGTGAAAAATCAAATCAAAAATTAAATAGTAGATCGAATATGAAAGCCGCATGATTCAGAAGGTATGTTATCAAACCAGAATGAATCATGCGGCATTTTTTATCTACTCTGTGTAATATGTAGTCGGCGCGTCAATTCCCAGATTAAATCATGCATCCAGGAGACAGTCTGCTCCAGCTGCTCGTTTTTCTCTCTTAGAGCCAATACTTCCTGATAGAGCGTTTCCTTGTCGGAATCTTTTGAAATATCCGGATGGATCTTCGAGGAAGTGGAAGACGATTTTGTTTTACCCGGTGCTGCAGAATGATCGGTCATCAATTTGGTGTTATCAGGTGCTGCATTTTGAACCGACGATTTTGCGTCATCCAGTGATTTGCTCTGGTCGGATGGCTTTGTCTGCCCTGGTGCCTTAGCCTTGTTCGCCGGTTTGGCTTTAGAATCCAAAGGGATCGCCGCATTAATCATGTGTCTGGAAATCAGGATCTGCCGCTGTGGATAGTCTAAGTCCATGAAATCCTGATACGGAATGGGAAGAGGAGTCATGGCAATTGAGCAATGCGGACACACCGCATTGGCAACGAGCTGAAAGAATCCATAATGTCCACAGGTTGGACAGCAATAAACATTTAAACCACGCATAGAGTTGCCTCCGTAGAAGTAAGAGTTGAGTCATTGGGAGAAAAATGAAAACATCCCCCTTATTATAATACGTTTTAATCGGGAACATTATAACTGGTTTTTAGAAAAAAATTTAAAAATTTCCAAAAAAATTTTCAAAACGATAAAAAAAGACATCTTTTAGAAAAAATACCGCGGTGTCACAAAAGTGTCCTGCGGTATTTGAACGGATGCAATATTATATTTTACTGGATGATTCCAGATGTGTCAACTGTCCAGACAGTATCATTGCTGTCTTTGATATCCTTGAACCCTTTTCCGAGTTCCGGACGGGAAGCGGAAGAGGAGGAAGAGGTTGCTTTCTGGATAGTGCCGCTGGTGTTTACCAGGTAGCGTTTTTCACCGGTGGAAACCGGCTCATAGCGGAGCTCCGGATCCGCCTTCTTTAAAAGACCGTTTACATAAACCTGGTTATCGCGCTCGCCATGGTAGCCCTGTCCTTTGAGGGAACCTTTGGTCTGGAAATACCAGATCTGGTTTTCTTCTAAATCATCATTGTAAATAGTCTGCTTGCCGGTACGCATCACGCCGTCGTCGCCGAAGTAGTAGGAGGCGAAGCTGCCATCCGCCTGTTTCAGGCTCTGAAGCCCGGTCTGCATTTCACCGCGCTCGTTGAAGCAGTAGCGCTCGGAATTGATGGTGAAAATAGCAAGATCCTTCTCGGCAAAGTAAGCGGTTCCGTTTTTAAAGAAGAAGGAAAATGGCTCTTCTTCTTCGCTGATGCCCGGTGCCCCTTCAATGGTGTACCAGCCGCTTGCCCGGCGTCCGCCATTTTCCGGATCGTAGTAGCGGAAATCGTTTAAGCTGACAGTGTCTGTGGCAGAGTTGTCCGCTGTTGCTGCTTCGTTTGAAGGTGTGCTGGAGCTTACAAAGCCAGCTTCCGCGACATTGATCCAGCCTGTCTGCATCTGGCCGTCGATGAAGGTGTAGTAGCCATTGTCGATTTTGCGGTCCATCTGGTTTACGATCAAGCGTCCTTCGGTGTCAAAATAGCACCAGATATCTTCATCGTCGGTGTCTTTCGTGATGGTTTCCAGCAGAATCCATCCGGTTTTTCTGGCGCCGTCATCCTCCTCGCCGAGGTAGTAGGTCTGTCCGTCCAGCTCCAGAAGCCCGGTCTGCATCAGTCCGTCCTCGTCGAAATAGTAGGTTTTTCCGTCAATGCTCATCCATTTGGCAGTTACAATCTTGCCGTCTTTGCCAAAATAGAGCCAGGAGCCGCCGTCCGGAGAATCCGGGCTGTCGTAGCCGATCTCATTTTCAGCCGAAACCCATTGGTTCTTTGCCATGTGCCCCTCATCGTTGACGAAATAGTCATCGACTCTCTGATTGGTAGCAATCTCGCCTTCCTCATCGAGATAAAACCAGTCGCCATTCCGCTTTTTCCATGTGTTTGTCTCTTTATAGCCGTCCTCATCGTAGTAATAAAGACGACCATCTTCCTCTGTCCAGCCGCTCTGAGCCGCCAGAACTCTGTAAGTTCCCGTATTTGTCATTATAGGTGCAGCAGCCGCGAACAAAGCCGCAGCGGATAAAACAGCTAAAGTTTTAGTTTGCTTACGCATGGTATAATCTCTCCTTTTTGAAAATGCGAAAATCCATCGCTGCATTACGGGGCTTATTATACGGGGATTATGCGTAAAAAGATAGTGTGCGTTGCTGGAAAGGGAGGAGAGATGTGGAAAAAGGGCACATTCTTTTTCATTTTACGTATTTCGAATCCGTCAGGAACTCCAGCGTCAGCGTTCCTGCCAGCCTCTCCAGCGTATCTATCACATACTGGTTAATACTCTGTGATTTTTCCCGCGCGATCCGGTAGTCCATCGCGGAATTATAGTAGTTGTCTCCATCGACCGTATATCCGTCGAATCCCGCGCAGGCGGCGTGGTGGACGCTTGTTTTGGTCAGGACGTTCAGCAGCATGACAAAGGAATTATCGATGATCTCTGCATTCTGGTCGATCAGGGAATTATAGTTTAAGGTGTAATCAAAATGCGTATCTTTGACATTCGTCACGTTCGAGGTCGCGATGACGCGCACCGGGCGTCCCTGGGCGTCGGCGTGCTCGAGCAGGCGGTTGTTGAGCTGGACATACCGCCTGGAATTGCTTAAGAACGCATAATCGATTGGAATTCCCTCCGGGATAAAATTGACGGAGATTGTGATCGGATTGTGCGCCTTAATATAGGAAAGAATTGCCTCCTTTTCCAGTTCCAGATTCTTTCCCGGACCGAGCAGCAGAAGCGGGCGCTCGCTCCAGGAAGCACTCAATGCCTGAATATCTGCTTCGTCATTGCATTCTGTACTCTGATACCTGCGGTACAGTGTTTCAATGTAATCTTTGTCGTAGAGCAGTTTTTTCTCCGGCTCAATCGCATCCAGAATCGTATTGATGGATTTAAGCGACAGGGTGTGCTTATCCATCAGGAAGCGGACGTAGTTCGGATGGCAGTTGTTGGAGGCGGAAATATAGAAGAACAGGTTATATCCCCATGGGCTCTTGCGGAAGAACGGCATGATGCTGATGTCGATCGCCTCGAGCATCTGACTGACATTGAAGTTGCGTCCGAATACGGTGTTCATGTACATGGAAATGAGTTCGATCGGAAGATTTCCGGCGCTTTTTCCCATGCCGTACAGGGTGGCATCAACTAAAACGGTGCGGTCTGCTGGTTCGCGTAAGACTTCCATGCTGTTCGAGTATGCGAGCTGGAAGTTATTGTGGGAGTGGTAGCCGATCGCGATCGATGGTTTTAAGTTGTAGTTTAAGAGCTGGAAATAGTGCAGCAGGTTATCCTGATGCAGCAGACCGTAGGTGTCTACAAGGGACATCGCATACGGTTCCAGATCGTTGACAAGGTCAACCAGATCCAGAAGCTCACGGTCGGAGTAGCTGGTGATCGAAACCGCCTGTGCAAACACTTTGTAGCCCAGTTTTTTGACTTCGTGGCAGAACTGGATCGCCTCATGCATCACATGTTTTTTGAAAATGACGCGGATGCCGTCGATGTAGGACTCAGAACACGGGCTTAAATTAGAAATATCGCAGGTTCCGTAGTCGATCATGGCGACGATCATCGTATTTCCCTTGTCCAGCTTGCCGAAAATCTGATCGGCACACTGGGTTGTCGGCATGATCGTGCGGTTGCGGTCGAAGGTGCGGCGGTCATCCAGGAAACCAACTTCCAGAATGTCCACGCCCGCGCTGATCAGACGTTCAAAAATAGTAACAATATTGTCGTGACCGAACTCCCAGTCGTTGACGTAGCCGCCGTCGCGGAGAGTGCAGTCGAGTAATTTGACTTGTTTCATGATGTTTGTCCCCTTGTTATGTTTGTAATTTTAAAAATTGACTCCCAGAAACGCCCCGATATCATGCGTATCCTTTGCCGTATAAACCGGCGCATATTCCTGCCATGCCTCCGCGGTATCTGGTCCGAAGCCGTAGGTAACTGCCATAAAATCGACAGCTGCCTCTTTGGCACCTTTTCCGTCGGAAGAGGTATCACCGATAAGAACTGCCTCGGATGGAGACAACTCCAAAGCTTTTAAGCACTTGTGCAGAACGTCAGCCTTCGTCATTTTGCTGGCAAAATCGCTGCCGCAGATGGAGTCACAGAGTTCTGTGAAATGGTAATGTTCCAGCAGGGTCAGCGCATAATCTTCACGTTTCAGGGTGGCAACCCCGATCTTGCAGCCCTGTGCGCGGAGTGCGCGGATCAGGTCTTTGATACCGGCGTATGGCTCGGCTTTCAGCAGGTCGTGATCCTTGTACTGGGTGCGGAAAATCTCGGTTGCGTGGTTCGCGGCGTCCTCGTCCAGTCCATAGAGGCGGATGAGCGACAGCTTGACGGGCGGTCCGATAAAGGTGCGGAGTGTCGCCTCGTCGAGGGCAGGTTTTCCAAGTGCTTCTACCGTGTGGCGCACGCTCGCAAAGACGCCTTCGGATGTATCAAGCAGCGTGCCGTCGAGGTCGAAGATCACGCCGCGGTATGTTTTCTTATTCATAAGGTGCTAGTCCTCCTGTGTAAAATCGCCTGTACTGTTTCAAGGTCGGCGGGGGTGTCTACGGAAAGCGTATATCCGCAGATGGGAAGAAATAGGATCGTTTTCCCATATTCGAGGAAACGCAGCAAATCCACGCCCTCGATCTGTTCCAGAATGCCCGGTCTGCTCTGGCAGAAGAAATCGAGCGATTCCCGCGTATAAAGCCCGATACTCACAAATTTCCGGGAAGGTTTGTCAAGCGTCCCCTTGCGGAATGGAATTGGCGCACGGGAAATGTAAAGCCCTGTGCCGTCCGGGCGGCAGACTACTTTTATGTTGGATGGATCGGCTGTCTCGGCATCGTTCGGGATATCTGCCATGGCATTGATGAGAAATGGACGCTGTACATTCTCTTTTGAGGTAATAACAGTAAGCGCCTGCTCCATAAAATTTTGCAGAATCTCCGGTGTCAGAAGCGGTTCATCCCCGCCGATCATCGCATAAAAATCAAATTTCCGCGAAGAAGCAGACTTGGAATCTTCCAGAATCGTCACCGCCTCCTGAATGCGGGAGGTCGGATTCTGATGGGAATGGGAGGTGAAAACCGCCTCAAATCCATATGTCTGGCAAACAGCAGCAATCTCAGGGCTGTCGGTCGCAGCATAAACGGCATCAAATACACCGCTGTCCCGCGCCGCCGCGAGAACCCGCACAACCATTGGAATCCCATCAATCTGTTTCAATGCCTTTCCCGGAAAGCGAACCGAATTAAGCCGCGCCGGAATCAGCGCGCAGACCTTTTTTTTCTGTGCTAATCGATTCATAAGACGTTCCTCTGTATGATAAAAATGCAGTTACATAAAGTAAACTGAACCGTAACGATTCAGGCATACCGACGTGAACCGGATGCCGACCTTTATTATAGAAAAGAAATAGGAAAAACACAAGACAACATAAGAAAAATGTAAGTTGAGAAAAAAGACCGTAACTGTTCGCAGTAACAAAAGAACGTTTCAGAAGAAGGGAAAACGCCGTGCTGGCTATGAAAAGATAAATATGTGTGATATAATGTGAACACTTGACGAGGTATTTTCGAGTCTAGTGAGAACATATACCTGACCACTTAATGAGGTGTTTCACGAATTTAGTGGTCATGGTATAATGAGCGCAGAAGAAAAGAATGCGGCTGCGAAGCAGACATATTCTTTTCTTGCGCCATTAACGAAC
>ENA-OPSK01001985-OPSK01001985.1-human-gut-metagenome-genome-assembly--contig:-NODE-1985-length-13398-cov-2.533838_pt1 | contig 13398 bp, 10 predicted proteins | sample MGYA00241807_ERZ501905 | MGnify/ENA primary metagenome ERZ501905 (study PRJEB25962, sample SAMEA2042111) | human gut metagenome | biome: human gut; feature: human-associated habitat; material: faeces...
TAGTTGCGATTTTGCAATCGTAAATACAATTAATGATTATCAACAAGAATATATACGTTTTAATAAAAATACACACGAATACAGTTGGCAAATGCAATGTAAAGGATATTTATTATCTAAAAAAGAGGCATATATAAAAAAGAATAAATTAACTAATGAATTACGAAAAATCTACTTAGATAAAAAGAACTTTATTAAATGTATTCATAAGTATTTCTTTTAATTCTTTAGCACTGTAGTATTCATCAAAATTATTTACTTCAATATTGATATCAAAGTCATATCCTTTATTTGTTTTCGGATCATAAGTAATCATATTTCGGCTAGAACTTCCTATAAACTTATAATCAAATGTAAATTGTTCTCTAAGTTCATCTTGAACTTGATTTATTATTTTGATTAATTCTTTTTTTACTGGCATGTATTTTGATTTAGAAACATATTCAAAATGGTTCATATTTTATTCCTCCTATTTTTTATGCCATTTAAAACAAAAAGTTTTAAATCATTATATTATAAATCTAAGTATAAACATATGCAATAAAAAAGTGAGATGTTTCCATCTCACAAATTAAATATGATCAATAATTTCATCTAAATCAATACCTAATTGAAATCCTAAAGAGAAATAGTCATCAATTGTATTTTGGTAATCTTGACTAGAATAAGTTGATGAAACATTCATCATTGATTGATAAATTTTTAAAAATAAGTCTTCTAAAGATAAATGATTAGGAATTTCAGTATGATTTTTAATAGTATCAATTCTTAATTCATAACCAATAGACATTAACATTTTTAAACCATCTAAATAATGTTCTAATAGTTCATCGTGATGAATAGCTTCTTCTTTTTCCCAAAAGATAAAACATCTTGAATCCTGGCAAACTTCTCCTAAATCATGTAAGAAAGATAATGTTTTTTGCTTAAGTCGAGCGACATTTAAAATTTCATTTTTGTTTACTTGTAATTCTTTATTTACGTAAACTTGATACATTTTAGATAAATCATTCATAAAAATCACCTCAATACTATTATATCACGAAATATGAACTAGGTTTGAATTTGACATCAAATAACCCTCTAGATATAATATTCAAGATTTAAAGGAGGATGAAATTATGCAAAAAATTTGGATATGCGGTGCTAAAGGACAAATTGGACAAGCAATCAATGAAATTATTGATAAACTTGAATTCAAAGTTCTTGATACTGACATAGACGACTTGGATATTACAGACACAGATGAGGTCTTACGTTTTGGGGAAATGAATAGACCAGATATTATTATTAACTGTGCAGGACTTACAAATATAGAGGAATGTGAAAATGATATTTCTAAAGCTTATAAAGTTAATGCTTTAGGTGCTAGAAATTTATCTATTATTGCTAGAAAATTAGAAGCTAAATTGGTTCATATTTCTACAGATGATGTTTTTGATGGGAAAAGTGATCAACCTTATAATGAGTTTGATCAAACAAGACCACAAACAGCTTATGGTAAATCTAAATTAGCTGGAGAACAATATGTTAAAGAATTTACTTATAAGCATTTTATTATTAGAAGTACATGGGTCTATGGTTTGGGAAATAATTTTATTAATGATTTATTAGAAAAAGTAAATAAAGGTGAATCTCTAGCAATTGCCTCTGATCAATTTGGATCACCTACAAGTGCTAAAGAACTTGCACGTTTTATTTTACATTTAATTGATACAAATGAATATGGAACATATCATGCGACAAATAAAGGGGTATGTAGTCGATATGAATTCGCTCATGAAATTTTAAAACTTACAGGAAAAGAAGCTCAAATGAAGGCAGTACCTACTCATTTATCTGATTTTTCTAAAGTTAGACCAGCTTATTGTGTCTTAGATAATTTTATTATGTCAATGACTCCAGTTTATACTTTTCCTTCATGGAAAGAATCTTTAAAAGAATATTTTAAAGAAAGGGGTCTATATAATGAAAAATAAAAAGAAGTTAGGTTTAACAACTTTGATTTTTATAGCACTTATTGCAGGTGCAATTACCGGAATTATTATTAATTATTGTATTCCTAGTAATAAAATCGTTGATGATTTTATTGTTAGTGGTTTATTTTATGTTGTAGGACAAGGATTTATACGTTTAATGCGTATGTTAGTTGTACCACTTGTCTTTTGTTCAATTGTTTGTGGAAGTATGGCAGTAGGAGATACTAAAAAATTAGGATCTGTAGGACTTAAAACAATGCTTTTTTATCTATGTACGACAGCACTTGCCGTTGTTGTTGCTTTATGTATCGCTAATGTTATTAATCCAGGTATTGGTTTAGATATGTCAGCAATTAAAATCACTTCAAAAGTAACAGAGTCAACACAAGCAACAAGTGTGACAGAAACATTGTTAAATATTATTCCAACAAATATTTTTGAATCACTTGCAAATGGAACAATGTTACAAATTATCTTGTTTGCGCTTATTTTAGGTGTTATTCTTGCAAATATGTCAGATCGTGTAGATATTGTTAAAAACTTCTTTAGTCAATTTAATGATATTATGATGGAAATGACAATGGCTGTTATGAAGTTAGCACCAATAGGTGTTTTCTGTTTGATTTCTAAAACATTTGCAGAAATAGGTTTTGATGTTTTCATCCCATTATTAAAATATATGTTCTGTGTATTACTTGCATTAGGAGTTCAATGTTTTGGGGTTTATATGTCAATGTTAAAGATTTTTTCAGGATTAAATCCAATTATCTTTATTAAAAACTTTTTCCCAGTAATGGCTTTTGCCTTTTCAACATCAACATCCAATGCAACAATTCCAATGAATATTGATACTTTAGCTGAAAAAATGGGTGTCTCTAAAAAGATCTCATCCTTTACAATTCCATTAGGAGCAACAATCAATATGGATGGAACATCCATCATGCAAGGTGTTGCGGTTGTCTTTACAGCTCAAGCCTTTGGAATTCATCTATCTATGATGGATTATGCTACAGTTATTGGAACAGCAACGCTTGCTTCAATAGGAACAGCAGGAGTACCAAGTGTTGGATTAATTACACTTACCATGGTCTTTAATTCCGTTGGTTTACCAGTAGAAGGAATTGCTTTAATTATGGGAATTGACCGTATCTTAGATATGACAAGAACAGCCGTTAATATTACTGGAGATGCAGTATGTACAACAGTTGTTGCTTCAATGAATAAAGCAGTTGATCGAGATATTTATTATGGTAGAAAATAATTAAAAATTAATTAAATGAACCAAATAGGTTAAATTAATAACTTATTTGGTTCATTTTTTTGTTATAAGTTATAAAGAGTTACATTACATGAGTTATTTCAAAAATTAAATTTAAATGATAAAATATATACATATATAATAAATATTTTGTAATTAATGAGGAAGGTGTTATTTATGAAAGGATCAGAATTAAGATTAATAGAATACATGGAAGGATCTAAAAAAAGATTTATTATTCCAGTATATCAACGTAATTACGATTGGAAAATTGAAAATTGCAAGCAGCTCTATGATGATCTTATTCAAGTAATAAAAAATAATAGTAAAACACATTTTTTTGGAAGTATAGTTTCAGTATATGAACCATCGGGAAGAAATACAGAATTTCTTATTATCGATGGGCAGCAGCGTTTAACAACAATGTCACTGCTTTTTTTGGCTATGTATAACCTTCTTGAAGAAAAAATAATAATTTCTGAGGATGAGTCTTTAAAAGATCAGATATATGAAGATTTTCTGGTAGATAAATATCAACCTCAAGAAAAAAGAATGAAACTAAAGCCTATTAAAAATGATCAAAAAGCATTTAGTAAGCTTTTTAATAGTAAAGATGATTATATTAAAGATTCAAATTTAACGATAAATTATAGTTACTTTTACGAAAGAATTCAAAAACAAGAGATTACGATTGATGAACTTTTTGATGCAATTTGTCGCTTAGAAATTATTAATATTACATTAAATAATGAAGATAATCCACAGTTGATATTTGAAAGCTTAAACTCCACAGGGCTTGACTTAAGTGAAGGAGATAAAATTAGAAATTATATATTAATGGGTCTTCCAAAACAAAAGCAAGATGAGTATTATGAAAAATATTGGAATTGTATAGAAAAATGTACTAAATATGATGTTAGTTCTTTCATTAGAGATTATCTTAGTGTTAAACAACTTGTTATACCATCGCAAAAAAAAGTTTATATAAATTTCAAAAAATATGTTGAGGATTCTTCTTTAAAAATTATTGAAATATTAGAAGATTTACTTAGTTATGCAAAAAGATATAATATTTTGTTATGTGGGAAAACAAGTAGTAAAGAACTAAATTCTTGTATTAATAGACTAAATCGTTTGGAAACTACTGTAACGAGACCGTTTTTTCTAGAAGTATTAAGGCTTTATGATGAAAATCAAATAAATTTGAATGAAGTCGCAGAAGCATTTTCTATAACAGAAAGTTATTTATTTAGAAGAACAATATGCGATTTGCCTACAAACGCATTAAATAAAATATTTCTTTTACTTAATAGAGAAATTATGAGATATGATGGTACGGATAGTAATTACATAGAAAAACTAAAATTTGCTTTATTATCAAAAAAAGATAGAGCTAGATTTCCAAATGATGATGACTTTTCTTTAATGTTCACAGAAAAACCGATTTATCAAATGAATAGTAAAAATAAAATTTATATTTTAGAAAGATTAGAAAATTTTGGAACATTAGAAGATAAAGACATATATAGACATTATGATGAAGGAGAATATTCTATTGAACATATTATGCCACAACATCTTACACCTGCTTGGATTAAAGAATTAGGTGATAGCTATGAGGAAATTCATGATACTTGGCTTCATAGAATAGCTAATTTAACGTTAACAGCATATAATTCAAAGTACAGCAATAGTACGTTTGTAGAAAAAAAGACAATGAAGAATGGATTTGAAGATAGTGGGATTCGTCTAAATACATATGTTTCTAAAAAGGATAAATGGACATTAGCTGAATTACGAGATAGGAATGATTATTTGTTGAAAAGAGCGCTAGATATTTGGGCATTTCCATCAACAAATTATAAGCCGCAAGAAAAACAATTGGATTCTTATACATTAGACGATGAAGCATCTTTTTTAAGTGGTAGACAGATTGCTAAATTTGTATATAAAGGAACTGAACAACCGGTTGTAAGTTGGGTTGAAATGTATACGAAAGTTTTAAGAGCTTTATATTTAGAGGATAAAACGATTATTACCAAGATTGCATTATCAACAGATGATGAATTATCTATTCATTTTTCAACTAATAAAAGAATTTTTAAAAAATGTGATGAAATAGGGGATAATGTTTATGTGCAAACTAATACAAATACACAAAGTAAATTATCTGTTCTAAATAGATTGTATAAGTTATATGGTATGAATCCAACTGATTTAGTTTTTTATTTGCGAGATTCTAATGATAAAGAAGATGAAAAAGGAACGAGATTTGAAATACGTCGAAAATATTGGGAGTATGCTTTAAAATTTATAAAAGAAGAAAATTTTGATAATAAATCTTTTGATAATGTAAATACTTCAAAGGAAAATTGGATAAATGGTACTTTTGGTATAGGTGGTTTTGCTATATGTTGTATTGCTAATTATGACTTTGCAAGAGTAGATGTATATTTTGGAAAGACTAATGCTAATGAAAATAAAATTGCATTTGATAATGTTATGTTACATAAATTAGAAATAGAATCAAATTTTGGTGTTAATTTAGAGTGGGATAGAGGAGATGACGTAAAAAGATCAATAATTTCGTATAGATTGGAAAATGTAAGTATTTATAATGAAAATGATTGGTTACAAATAGCTAAATTTCATGCAAAATGGAGTAAGAAATTTATAGATGCTATTGTTCCTTATTTAAAATAGGAGAGAAATATTCTAATATTAAGGAATAATTTATAATGATAGACTCTTTATAAATTATTCCTTTTAATAAAATGATATGTTATAATGACTTTCGACAAGAGTTGATGAAAGTTAGGTGATAGAGTGTCAAAAGTAAATGATTTAAAACAAGAAAATAAAATAAAAACAAGAGAATGTCTTTATGATGGACAAATTTGGACAAAAAATGACTTAGCGTATAAAACAAGTCTTTCATTGGCGACAACTACTAATATTTTACAAGAAATGTTGAAAAGTCATGAAATTGAATATGTAAGTGATTCTAAGTCAACGGGTGGTAGAAAGTCTAAAGAATATCAGTTATATAAGGATTATAAGCATCTGTTAAAAATAGTTTTAAAGAAGAATAAGAAGAGTTATGAATTTATTTTTGAAATCATAGATTTATATGATCAAATTGTTTATCAAAAAAATTATTCTTCTTTAAAAGGAACAGTTGAAGAGTTTTTAAAGATGTTAAAAAAGGTATTAAAGAAAGATCAAGAAATTGCTGTCATTTGTTTATCACTGCCAGGGGTTTGTGATCAGGGAATGATTGATTTGTGTGATTTTGAAGATTTTCAAAATAAAAATATATTAGAAATTTTAAAAAAAGAAATCAAACAAAAAATAATCATTGAAAATGATGTCAATTGTGCTAGCATTGGTTTTTATCATCAATATTCACACTATCAAAATAGTGCTTTGATTTATCAGCCTGCGGTTGATTATGTAGGCTGTGGTATGATCATTCAAGGGAAACTTTATAATGGCTTTAGTCATTTTGCGGGAGAACTTCGATGCTTACCTTTTTATAATCATTTACAACAAGAGCGCTTATTAAAAGATGATCCTCAAGAATTATTAGAAAAACAAATTGCTACTTTATGTTGTGTCTTAAATCCAGAAGCTATTGGTATTTGTAGTGATGTTTTAAAAGACATACAAATATCTTTACCAACGATTCCTTTAAAACATCAACCTCAAATAATTAAAATTAATCAACTATATACATTAATTAAAGAAGGACTTTTTCAAATAGGAAAGAATCAAATGATAGGAGAGACGAATAATGAATAAAAGTTATATTGATTTACATATGCATAGTTTATACAGCGATGACGGAGAATTTACACCTACTCGACTTGTAGAAATGTGTCATGAAGCAGGGGTAAAAATTATGGCGATTGCTGATCATAATTGGGTTAAAGCCATTGATGAAGCCAAAAAGAAAGCAGAAGAATTAAAGATAAAATATATTCCTGCTATTGAAATTGATTGTACTTATAAAGGAATCAATTTACATGTTTTAGGCTATGGAATCGATTATACAAACCCAGCATTTAATCAATTGGGAGAAGATATTTTAAAACAAGAACTTAACTGTAGTTTAAAAAAATTAGAACTTACCAATCAATTAGGTTTTGATTTAAAAAAAGAACAATTAGATGCTTTAAGCAGTAATGGGGTTTATACTGGAGAAATGTTTGGTGAAGCTTTGTTAAAGGATGAAAGATATGTAGATCATGAACTTTTAAAACCTTATCGAAGTGGCGGAAGTCGTAGTGATAATCCCTATGTTAATTTCTATTGGGATTATTATGCCCAAGGAAAACCTTGTTATACAGAAGTTATTTTTCCTTCATTAGAAAAAACAATTCAATTAATTAATGATCATGGGGGAGTGGCTGTATTAGCACATCCGGGAAATAATTTAAAAGGAAAGTTTGACATTTTCAATGAAATGGTAGAAAAAGGACTTCAAGGAGTTGAATGCTTTTCAAGCTATCATAGTCTTGAAACCAATGATTATTTTTATCAAAAAGCTAAAGAGCTAGATTTATTATATACTTGTGAAAGTGATTTTCATGGTAAAACGAAATCAGCAATTCATCTAGGTGAAAATGGATGTGTTTCACCAGATGAAATTAAAGAACTTTTAATTAAATACCAATTAATAAGAGGCTAATTTAGCCTCTTAAGTATTTTTTTAAGTTTTCTAATTGATTATTACAATCACTTACACCTAAGTCATACATTTGTTGAATGACTTCTTTGTCTTTTTCAAGTCGTCCAATAGGGATGAGTTGACTAGGTCTTAAAACAAAAATCTTCTTTTCTTTTTCTAATTTTGTAATCAAATCTAAAGACGCATTATAATTTAAATAACGATTATTTAAGGTTTCTACAAAATGAGGATATTGATGATAAAAGAGTTTATTAAGATGTTTATTGGATGGCTTTTTACGATAATCTAAGGGCCTTGTTAAAACGACAATGATTTTATCAACATCCATCTCTAACATTTTTTTAATAGGAATACTGTCACTACAGCCACCATCTAAATATTCATGACCATTGACTTGAATGATATGAGATACAAAAGGCATTGAACCTGATGCTCTTAAATATTCAACTTGATCATAATTATCTAAAGTATCCAACAACTTATATTCTGCTTTTCCTGTTTGTAAATTTGTCACAACAGCATAAAAATCAACAGGAGATTCTTGATAACTTTGATAATCAATTGGATCTAAATCATCAATCAATTTTTCGAAACAAAATTCTTCATTCATGACATTTCCTGTTTTTAAAAAAGAATAAACACCCATATAATCTTTATTTCCAACGTAAGCTTTATTATATCTCAAAACACGTCCTATTTGTTTTGATTTATAATTCATTCCAAATAAAGCTCCCGCTGAAACACCAATAATTGTATCAACATCAATCTTTTCTTTTAAAAATGTATCGATGACACCCGCTGTGTATAAACCACGCATAGCGCCACCTTCTAATACTAAACCAACTTTCATTTATATCACCGAGGGTATTATATCATAAAATTTGAACATCAAAGCAAAAAAGAAGATGTTTGAATAAAATATATATTTTGCGTATAATACGATTAGGTGATTAAAAATGGAAAAAGGCAAAATACGTATGCTCGCCAATTTAATAGAGCTTAATAAAATAGAAGTAAGACTTTCAAAAAAATATTATGGGGGAATTTCTCCAAAATTTTATTTGAGAGATTTAAATAAAGAAACACTTGTAGAAATTCCTGTTGCTGAAACATGTGAAGATGATATTTGTGTTAAATATTATTTTAAAAATGTTCATATTGATTTAACGCATCATTATGAGATGGTAGATAATTATGGTTTAAGTGCTATTTTACAATATGTAAGACTTTCTGAATTGGATGATTTTGATGAATTATTTTATTATGATGGAAAATTAGGCCCTCTTTATCAAAAAGAAAAGACAACTTTCAAAGTATGGGCGCCTACGGCTTTAGAAGTCATGGTTAAAGTAGGAAACGAAGCTTATCAAATGGAAAGAAAAGAAAAAGGGGTTTTTGAAGTAACGATCCAAGGAGATTTGGATAATCAAGAATATAATTATTTGATTCGTCATCATAAAAGTTTTCATGAAACATTAGATCTTTATGCTTATGCTTCTAATGCTAATAGTAATAGTAATATTGTCATTGATGTTGATAAAATCAATGAACCACTTTATTTAGAAAACTTACAACATATGAAAAGAAAAACAGAAGCGATCATTTATGAATTAAGTGTTCGTGATTTTACTATGTCTAAGACAATTAACGCAACACATCCAGGGACTTTTATGTCTTTAGTAGAAAGTGGTTTAGTTACACCACAAGGTAATAAAGCAGGGTTTGATTATCTTGTAGATTTAGGTGTCACTCATGTTCAAATCATGCCAATGTATGATTTTGCGACAGTAGATGAACTTCATCCTACAGTGATGTATAACTGGGGTTATGATCCAATTCAATACAATGTTCCTGAAGGAAGTTATGCTTTAGATCCTCAAGATGGTTATTCTCGAGTTAAAGAATGTCGTCATATGGTTTCAACACTTCATCAAAAAGGTTTAAGAGTGGTGATGGATGTTGTTTATAATCATATGTATGATTATTATACAAGTGCGTTTGAAAGAACAGTACCGGGGTATTATTTTAGAAAGAATCAATATGGAGAAATGTCTAATGGTTCTTGGTGTGGAAATGATTTGGAATCAAGACATCAAATGGTAAGACGATATATTAAAGATATGTGTTTGCGTTGGCAAAAACTTTATGGAGTAGATGGTTTTAGATTTGATTTAATGGGTATTATTGATATTGAAACCTTAAATCAAGTTTATGATCAAGCTTCAAAAATAGATGATAGTTTTATTATGTATGGCGAAGGATGGAATATGCCTACAGCTATGGATGATCATGAAAAAGGAATGCAAGATAATCATCGTAAGATGTTAAATATTGGCTTCTTTAATGATTATTATCGTGAAACTTTAAAGGGTGGAAGTGGAGATTCTGCTTTAAAGGATAAAGGTTATTTTGCGGGGAATATGTATAATTGTGAAATTGGTGGTGAATGTATGAAAAATACAAATCGCTACAGCTATGTTGATCAAAGTATTAATTATGTTGAATGTCATGATAATGCGACAACATTTGATAAATTTGCAATTAGTAATGGAGATGAACCACTTGAAACTCGTAAGAAAAGACAATTGATGTTGAATGTTGCGCTTATTTTATCACAAGGAATTCCTTTTATTCATTGTGGTCAAGAGTTCTATCGTAGTAAAGATGGACTTGGAAATACGTATAATACATTAGATCATATTAATGCAGTCAATTGGTCTTTAGTTGATGAAAATCAAGAGGATATTGAAACTCTTAAACAAATGATTCAACTTAGAAAAGAAAATGGTGGATTTAAGTATGAGACAATTCAAGAAGTAAATGAATATGTAAGTACAAATCATTTTGATTATCGTATTTTAAGATATTGTGTGAAACAAAATAAAGGAAAATATCAAGAGATTGTTGCATATTTTAATCCTTCGTATTATGATTTTGAAATAAATGATATGGATGAATATGAAGTGATTTATAATGATCATGAATCACGCACATATTTAGCTCCTATTTCGATGAAAATATTTGGATTAAAGAGGTAAAAAATGAAATTAATTATTGGTTTAGGTAATCCTGGAAAAGAATATGAAAATACAAGACATAATACAGGATTTATGGTATTAGATCGTTTAAGTGAAAAATTAAATATTGAAATGACACAAAACAAATTTAAAGGACTTTATGGAAAAAGTAAATATAAAGGAGAAGATGTGATTTTATTAAAACCACAAACTTATATGAATTTATCTGGAGAATCTGTTAGACAAGTTATGGATTTCTTTAAAATCAATCAAGAAGATATCTTAGTTATTTATGATGATTTAGATATGCCAGTAGGGAAGCTTCGTTTAAGACAAAGTGGTAGTGCTGGGGGACATAATGGAGTTAAAAGCATTATTGCCCATGTTGGAACACAGTCATTTCAGCGTATTCGTGTAGGTATTGATAAACATCCTCGAATCAAGGTTGTCGACTATGTTTTAGGGCGTTTTCAAAAAGATAAAAGTTGTTGATTATGTTTTATCACGTTTTACAAAAGATGAACAAGATGCTATCAATCAAGGGATTGAAAATGCCAGTGATGCAGTCATCGATTATTTGGATCATGGATTTAACCATGCAATGAATCGTTTTAATTAGAGGCACATATGAAAAAGATACTACATTTATTAAAAGATAATAAAGCATTTAATGCTTTATTGAATAAACAAAATATCGTTGTCAATTCTTCCAACAGCGAAGCGCTACTGATTGCTAGCGCATTTTTGACTTTAAAAAAAGATATGCTGATTGTTAAATCAAACCAATATGAAGCTAATCTTCTTTATAAACAAGTTTCTCAAATGATTGATGAAGCCCTTTATTTTCCTGTAGATGAATCTTATCGTATTGAAAGTTTGGCCGCTTCAGGAGAATTATTAGGACAAAGATTAGGAACGATGTATCAACTTACACGACCTGGTCCACATCTTTTGATCAGTCATGGTCATAGTGTGATGCGATATGTTCCAACTGTTGATGTTTTTAAGAAAAACTGTATGACTTTAAAAGTAGGAGATCATATTGATGTTTATGATTTACAAAGATTTTTAGTGCAAGCAGGTTATATGCATACAACACGTGTTGATCAACCTTTCTATTTTTCTAAACGTGGGGGAGTCGTTGATATTTTTTCAATGCAATATGACCATCCTATTCGTATTGATTTCTTTGATGATGAAATTGATTATATTAAATTTTTTGATGAAAAAACACAAAGAACGATTGAAAAAGTGGATGAAATTGAAATTATTCCAGCTACCGATCTTCTTTATTTAGATCAAGAAGTAGGTTCAGTTGTTACACAAATCAAAGATTCTTTTGAAGAACAATATCAAAAGATGGATGATTTATTTAAAGATGATTTTGAAGAAAAAATCATGATCGATATTGAAAACTTAAAAGCACATGCTACAGATAGTAGTCAATATGCGTATTATCATCTCTTTAAAAATGTGACGAGTATTAAAGATTATTTAGATGATCCAATTACTATTTTATGTCAAGAAGAAGATATTCATTTTCAAATCAAAAACTATATTTCAGAAAACTTCTATTATTATCAAGAATTAAGCCAAAGTGGACGCTTTTTAAAAGATAATCAACTTTATCAAGATTTTGATAGCATTATTAAAGATAACTATCAAGCCATTAATACTTTTGCAACAAATAAAGATGATGTTGTCTTTTTAAGTCACGATGTGATGTTTAATCGAGATGATGAAAAACGTGTCATCCAACAAATCAATGATTATTTAAAGAATAGTCAAATTTTAATTTCTCTAGAAAATAAACATCAACTTCAATTGATGGTGGAACTTTTTGATCGTCATGAAATGAAATATACACTTGTAGGAATTGATGAAGTAATTTATCCAGGTATTAATCTTTATGTAGGAAAACTTGCATCAGGATTAGAACTTATTGAAGAAAAAGTAGTTATTTTAACAGCCTATGAATTATTTGGAGAAGTCAATGTTTCTAAAACAAAATATTTTAGATTTAAAGATGCTAAAACATTACGTAACTTCCAAGAATTAAATGTTGGTGATTATGTTGTTCATGATAGCTATGGAATAGGGCAATATTTAGGAATTAAAACACTTGATGTTAAAGGATATCATAAAGATTATTTATATGTGGCTTATGCTGGAGATGATACGCTTTATATTCCAGTTGAACAATTTAAAATGATTCGTAAGTATGCAAGTGCTGATGGTAAAGTACCAATGATCCATGCTCTTGGAAGTAGCAAATGGACAAAAGCTAAACAAAAGGCTAAAAATAAAATTGATGATATTGCTGATCGATTAATAGAATTATATGCTAAAAGAATGTCTTCACCAGGGTTTGCTTTTTCTAAGGATAATGAATTACAAATCGATTTTGAAAATCAATTTGGTTATGCTTTAACTACTGATCAACAAAGAAGTGTT
>ENA-OPSK01001987-OPSK01001987.1-human-gut-metagenome-genome-assembly--contig:-NODE-1987-length-13383-cov-3.660489_pt1 | contig 13383 bp, 15 predicted proteins | sample MGYA00241807_ERZ501905 | MGnify/ENA primary metagenome ERZ501905 (study PRJEB25962, sample SAMEA2042111) | human gut metagenome | biome: human gut; feature: human-associated habitat; material: faeces...
AAAGTGGGGGCACTTTCTACCCCCACTAAGGAAATATTGCTAAAATACAGTTTAGATTTACCATACATACAAATCTGGAAGTTATCATACCGCCTTTATTATTTTCTCTACATCTTTTTTTCTTGATAGCCATATAACTTTATCATCATATCTATCTAAAATACTTCTTATTTCTTTCAGATTTTTATTCTGAAAAGTTTCAGTCCATTTCAAAAGGTTATAGACCGATTTCAAAGTTTCTCTTTTTCCTTTTTGTATTCCCAATTTTCTTTTTATAGAGCGCATAATAATTCTACTTTTATATAAATAACCAGGCATATCTAAAACATATATTTTATCAGCTTCATCAAAACTTTGCTGTACCCAGGCATAATATACCCCCTCAATTATCCACTCATCATTATTATATAATATTTCTTGTAATAACGCTTTTCGTTCATCAAGCGTTCTCTTTTTGCCATATTCTTTGGCGTTATTATCCCATTGAATATCATCTAAGTCGAAACAGGAAATATTATACTTTTTTGAAAGTGCATTTGCTAAATAGGTTTTTCCAGAACCACTGCAACCAATAATATGTATTTTCATAAGTCAGTATTTTCCTTTATCAAACTCCTTTTATTTCTGCTGAATCATCTTAAAATGCTCCAATGCCTCCACAATTGCTCTCTCTTTATCTTCCGGACACTGTGGTTGCCTACTGTCTTCATTTTTAGGTAAATTATAATTCTTTTCAACCTCAATTCCACATTTTCTCTTTACCTGTGAAATATACAGATTGGAAACTTTCATGCCGGCATTATGTTCAGCCACATACTTCTTTATCTCATCATATGTTGCCTTAGTCTCTGCAGATGTTATATCCACATCATCAAGTTCAATCGTGACATTAATGTAATCATCCAACTATTGTCCTAGTTTGGACAATAAAACGCACGTCTCCACATGCGGTGAAAGTTACTTCTTATGCTAAATAGCAAAACCGTCATCTTTTGCGAAAAGGTTTATATCCCACTTAAGGGGGAGATAGTGTTTACACCACCATTTAAAATTCATTGTCGGTATGCTTATTTTTCAGCTTGTAAAATACAATTATTACGCTGGTATAATATTGCATCATACAATCATACCATATTTCCTTGCTATAATCACTCTTTTGCTCTGCACGATCATGGCGAATATTATAACCATTACATTACCTAATATACATTTCAATATCTGCAACATCTAAATTCCAAAAATGATATGGCCACTTATTTAAATCACTTGTAAACTGGTTAAATAATTTCACGGAAACTTTATACTCATCTTTTAAATATATGATTTCTTTCAAATGTTGTTGTGATACTCCTACTAGTTTTACATTATTATCGCAATTCAATAAGTAAAGATTTTGGAATTGCTCGGCAAAATATTTGCTTTCAAAAAGTAATATTCCCTCTTTAAGAAACAAATTTTGCTCTATGGAATTTTTTCCATTCAAATTCATAAACATCCAAAATGGATCTCCTATAGTTTTATAGTCTGGAACCAAGTATTTACCCTTTTCACCATTAATAAACTTATAAAGTTCATCATATTTTATAAGTCTGATTCCATTATAACTAGATACTTTTTTTGCTCCATCTTGAAACTCACTTTCTGCTGAAATAAAAATTCCATTTATGTTTCCTATATGCTCCAATTTATAAGAAAAATTTCTTAGCTCACCAACATTTATTGGATTTTTCCAATTTTTACACTCAATTGCCACCTTGTAGTTCACTCCAAAATGTTCGTATGAATATAGTATGTCTATCTCATGGCTTGCACCATCATCTCCTATTATTGGAACATGTTTCTCAACTTTAGCTTTTATTCGCTCATTATTAGCAATTTGAATATAAATTTTTTCAACAATAGACTCAAACTTCTCTCCTTTCTCTTTTGATACATTATTCATTATTGTCTCCTCTCAAATAAAATTTTTTTAAACTTTTATGTGGAATTGTATAACATAAGATAGAATTTTCCTGTAATTGCTCAAATTCAGGAATAGCTATACTGAAATCTGGAAACATGCTCTTTTCTTGAAGAGAAACTAACACTTTGAGATGGTTTTGAGAAATGCCAAAAACCTTAGCACTCTTTTTTATTTTACTGCAATAATTAATAGCCTGCTTCTTTGATAAAAACAATAAAATACTATCATTAACCATTTCGTAATTTCCTGTATTCTTATCACTATCTTGTTCTGTTTCCATAACGGTCCAAAATGGATCTCCTATTATCTCTTCATCTGGCAGCATTACTTTTACAGCACTTAAAGCAGATTTTCTTACTTCATCTAATAAATCAAATTTCTTTAAATCAATATTTGTCAATTCAGCCACTTTCTTTGCCCCACTAGATACTCTATCATCATAGTAAATAATACCTTTTGCCAAAAAATGTAAATCTTTCAAGACATTTGCAAATTCCCACATATCATTCTCTGTTACTTTTGTACCTTCTATTACTTTAATCACTGTACGCTCTAAATTATTCATCTGAATGAATTCAAAATAAATATCAACTGTATGTTCTTTTAATTTCCCAGAGATTGTCACATTCTCTGCAATCCTAGGTCTAAAAAAACCTTCCCTTTGAAAATGACTTTTATACATTGAAATTACATTAGCTTTTAATCCTGGATTTTTTCTTAATTCGAATATATATATCCCTCCTTCATCTTGTAGCACTCCTCATAATGTACCAAATCGCTTATTCTTAAAAGTATCCTTTCGCCAAAATGTATATCTTCCGTTCCCCAAAGCCTATCCCCTGGGGTAAACCTCCGCTTATACCATCACTCTGCGGAAACAAAAACACACATCTATTGTTCTTTCAAAATCTCAGAAACCTTTGATTTACCCCGCTTTCCTTGACAGAAGGCACACCGTCTCATTTTGTGTATCATTGTCCAAACTTAGTGTAAACTCTTTTTCTATAATCGGCAACTTAAATTCTATAGATTTCAGCCACTGACCATTCTCTTTGCGTTCTTCGTAAATCTGCACATTATTCACTAACTGCGACAGGAACTCCCGTTTCTCTGCTTCGTTCATTTGAGCATACATTTTATCAAAGAACACGCGTGCCTTGTAAATGTTATCCCCTGTAATCTTATCTGCCAGCAGAGAGCGTTTCTTAGCCTTTGCAGATACCAGCAGTTCCTCTACATCATCTATTTTATCATAAGTCTTGTACAAATGGTTCTCTAAATCTGTTTTTCTTCGCTGATAATGCTTATCCTCATAATCAAGAGAATCCATATCTGATAAAATAGTATCTTTATTATGATATAGCTTTCTTAATTGTATTTTATAATTTTCTATTTCCTGATCTAATGCACTAGTATCTACTTCCACATTTATTTTGTTGCGGATTAAATCCGAAAATTTAGGATTACTAACCAGTTTACTAATCACCTCTGCAACAGAAGCATCCAGCATTTCTTCATGCACCTGTTTTTTGTAATCACACTTATGACCTCTAGTCATATTTCTGTGTTTGCAGCCATAATAATAAAAATCCTTATAGTTACTTCCATCCTTGCGTTTCTTAATAGACTTGTTGCCATACATTCCTGCACCGCAGACAGGACATTTCAAAATTCCTGATAATAGATGAATCTTTTCTCTCTTGTCACGATTGACCTTTTCATACTTTTTAGCCTGTGCCGCCACCTTGACCTGCGCCTGCTCCCATACTTCTTCTGATACAAGAGCTTCGTGCAGACCATCTACTAACAGGTAATCGTCTTTCTTAACCTGCCTATACTCATTTCTTGTACCATGAACCTTTTCTGTCCGTCTTCTTCCATAAGAGATTTTGCCACTATAAACCGGATTCTGTATAATCCTTCTGATAAGAGCAGCATCAAATAACGGATTTTTACCATTCTGTCTGGCTATCTTATGGATTCCATGATTTTCAAGATACTTTGCAATTCCATTTGCACCCAAATCCGTATTTACATATTGGTCAAATATCATTCTGATGGCAACTGCTTCTTCCTCATTGACTTCCAGTTTTCCATCAATGAGAGAATATCCATATGGTGCAAAACCACCGTTCCATTTACCTTCCCTGGCTTTCTGCATCCTTCCTTCCATTGTCTGAACACGAATGTTCTCACGTTCAATCTCTGCCACTGCTGACAGAACAGATATCATAAGCTTCCCGGCATCTTTGGATGAATCTATTCCGTCCTCCACACAAATCAGATTCACTCCAAAATCCTGCATTACTTGTAATGTTGCAAGTACATCTGCCGCATTTCTTCCAAATCTGGAAAGTTTAAATACAAGAACATAAGATACTCCATCTTTTCCTGACTTAATATCCTCCATCATCTGATTAAATGAAACTCTTCCCTCCATTGATTTGCCGGATTTTCCTGCATCCTCATACTCACCGGCAATTTCATATTCATTATAGTCGCAGAACGCTTTCATTTTTGTTTTCTGTGCATCCAGAGAATAGCCATCTATCTGCATGGTTGTCGAGACACGGGTGTATAAATATACTTTGATTTTCTCTTTCTTCAATTTACAAATCACCTCCAGGAAGTGCCGAAACTGCCGACAGATTGATACTGACTAATGTATCCATCTGCCTGATTGCCAAATTTCTAAGCAATATAAGTCTTTCTGATTGAGATTTCCCCTGCTCAATTAAAATAGCATTATAACTTTCCATATTTGCCAACACCAACAACTGATTTAAATTTGCATCATCACGCACATTCCCCTTTTTACCCGGATTATTATTTTTCCATTGCTTTGCAGTCTGACCAAATAAAGCAACATTTAAAAGATCTGCTTCACTGGCATATGTATAAGCAATCTGTTCTGGTGTTAGCTCTAGTGGAATCAAATTTTCCTTCACCGCATCTGTGTGAATACGGTAGTTCACCTTTGATAAAGCCCTGTTCAAGTTCCAGTCCAATGACAGGCGACTATTTTCGTCCTGTTTCAGTCTGCGATAGTCTTTCATAATATACAGTTGAAATTCTGGAGAAATCCATGTTGCAAATGCCATAGCAATATCACTATGTGCATAAGTTCCTCCACCATACCTGCCTGCTTTCGACACTATTCCAATAGCATTTGTCTGTTCAATCCATTTGGTCGGTGTCATAACAAATCTGTTTAATCCCGCCTCACTTCTAACCGCCTCGAATTGCACACGGTTAAAATCTGGATTGTGAAGTTCTTCCCAGACCGCCAAAAACTCAACTGTATTCCTGTTTCGCATCCAGTTCTGAATGACAAATCTGGGATCATTATCATTTCTGTATTTTGCGATATCTGTCAACGAAATATATTCATTTTCAAAATCCTTCGTGTAAATTCCAATATCAATACCCTTTGCATGAATAATTTCTCTAACTATTTTATTTGCCATCTCTATTCCTCCACAATGCTTTCCATTTGCTCCAGTTTCTGCAATGCCTTCATATATGCCATCAATCTTTTATACTGTTCGTCTCCAAGGCTATGAATCTGCTTTAATATCTTAATATCCGACCTGGTAACTTCATAATCCATATCTGCATCTTTATACTCCGGATCAATTCCTTTTCCCGTTAAAAGCTGTTCCGGTGTAATATCCAATGCGTCACATATGGATAGTAAACAGTCTGCTTTTGGATTTGTCTTTTTCTTTTTCCAGTCACTGATGTTGCTTGTTGCAATCCCGGTTCTTCTCGACAGTTCCAACTGGCTCATGTTCTTCTGCTCCATTATGTAAAAAATTCTTTCACTGATAATCATGTGTGTTCCTCCGTTATATTTCATATCCGTATTTATCGATTTATTTTTCCGTTTATACGGCTATTCTATCATGCCGCAACATTTCTTTCAATAGGAATGATAATACTTCTGAATTTCTCAATATTTTCCGTTTTATATAATTCCTTGTACAACTGTTTTATTCTCTTCATGCGAAGATAACAAGCCGGATTCGGTAATTGATCCAATTCCATTGCTTCTGTATACTTTGCCAGCATTTCACCAATGAAATTCACCAAATCGGTCCATGCATCTCTTTCTTTTATAACCACTTTATTTTTAACCATAATTGAAATCCTTTCTGTTATTGTTATCCATCATATCCCATCCAAGACATTATTCCTCCTCCCAGATAGGATAAGATAGGTATTATTAAAATTAGTATTGTTAATATTAGTCTTAGAAATCACTCTATCGTGGCAATTGATGACATTCTAAAAATAGGCAATAAAAACCTGCTAACAAAAGTCAAGGCTTTTTAGCAGGTTTTTAAATAAATTTTTGTATAATTTTTTCTACGACAATTAGACCGGTGGAAAATCCGGCCTGTCGTGTCCCCTATTCTAGTTCTTTTTACTTCTGATATACTTCCATCACACGTGCATAATAAATCCTAAGGAATTTATTTAGTCCTGCTATTTTTACGGCACGTTTTGACTTTCCTTCTTTTTTTCTTCAAAATAAATCTATATACTGCCGCATCTTCCGGTTCTTTATGGGTTTTTAGGCATCTCATCACTTCATATCCACTCTTACGCAGGCTGGAAGATCCTCTTTTAGATATTTCTCTCTCCGTTCCAGTAAACTGCCCTGATTGATATGGCGGCGCATCGATTCCTGCATGGGCTATCAAGGCTTTTCCACTATGAAATCTCCTTACATCTCCATTCTCTGCGATCAATTTAGGCGCAAGAACATTTCCAACGCCTCCCATTGCCCTGACAACTGGGTATTCCGGCAGACACAGACTCTTGGCTAATGTCTGCATCTGTGTTAGAATAGTCAATAAAGTGTTATCGATTTCTCGTAACACCCGTACTGCCTCCTGTACCAGCATTTTGGTCGATGAGGTATCGGAGGATACTGTGGGGATGCTTTCTTTTGCCAGCATATAAATCTTAGCAGCTTTATCCTGGCTCTGATGGTATCCCTTCTCTTTTGCCCATTTTAGATAGCTTTCTATAAACTGTTCCTCCGATTTCTTCGTAATATTGTCATAATGCCAATATTCTTCCACAAAATCCCCCAGCTTATCTTTCCCATTTGTTTCATTCCACCCTTTCAGTAGCGTTTTAATCCCTGGCATCGTATAGTCCAAAAGATGAGTCAGTTCCAACACACTTTCCACTCGCATCCGCATATAATGGCGGTACTGTCGACCTAAAAGCTTTAGTTCTGCGTAAATGCTTTCTTCCGGTTCATATTCTTTCAGTCGATACCAATGATCAATTCCATAGTTAGAGATTGTAACGGTATCTTGTTTATCTGTTTTCACACGCCTCAATCCCTGACAACGGTATTTCTTCATTTCAAATGGATTGACCACTGCCACAAACAACCCTTTCTCTTGCAAATAGCATAATACCGGCAGATGGTAGATTCCAGTAGCTTCCATTACTACACGAACATCATCATTTAAACGCAGAAGCATAGACGTTTACATTTGTTTTAACATCACCTGCATACGGACTGCACACATACACCAAAGGAAGATAGGCAGCCTTTTTATCAGCTGCCATTTCCTCACGGTGGATGTTGGTAAGAGCCTCGTATGTAGTCGGGTCAAAGTACCCTTCGTGATTAAACTTATCAACACCCATATCTCTTAATCCTCCTGCTCCATAATTGGTAAGATGCCTTCACTCTTCAAAAAGTCATAAAGGAAAAGTCTGCCCTTCTGAGTCCAGTAGGTATGCATCACACTTCTGCTCTCATCGATTGCATAGGTACGAGACTGTGTGTATCCGCATTCTGCATACTGCTGATATAAAAGCCAGGTCTTTCTGAACTTGTACTGAACCCCAAGTTCGTGAAGAAGTTCATTGAACTTGCGACCGCTCATACCGTAGTCCTTTGCAATCTGTGTAATAGGAACTGTGTTCTTGTTCTGTAAAATAAGGTCATAGTAGCTTGCCTTTGGCTGCATCTCTGCAATCTGCTGATTCTGTACTGCTACTGTTTCAAGAAGTTCCAAGTTTTGTTTCTTCACCAATGAAAGCTGGTTATTAGCAAACTGTAATGCTCTTGCCATTACTGCTTCGGGCGAGTTCCATGCCTCTTCAACTTTGATGAAGTACTGACGAAACTTTCTACCTGCCTCTGAACGCTGAATCATACAGAGTTCCTTTGCCATCGCAATAGTAAGCTGATGATCTGTTGCAGGTCTTCCACCTGTACTTTCGCTCAAAAATGAGCAGAAGTCTGTACCTTCTTCAAATCCGTAATCACACATTCTCGGAAACCAGTCTTTATATGCTGTTTTAACTTCCAATGCTGCGTGTAAATCTCGACCACTCACAGTAGGTCTGTCACTGTCAAAATTGATTCTGATTAATTCGTCCATTCGAATTACCTCCATATAATTTCTTGAAGACCCTTGTCTCCTAATTGGTAGCCTTGGAATAAGGGTTAAAAGGACGTTTTTGAAAAAACTTTTTTTAATTTGTTAATTGCTCTTCTGTAACGATGACTTACGTTGTTTGGTTCGTCATCAATTCTCTCTGCGTACTCACCAACGGTATAACCGTCAAGGGCAATAGCAATTACCATATCTGCTTGTGCAGGTTTAAGAAGATTTCTCAAAGTTTCACAGCACTCTTCGTATTCAAGCTGGTTATGTACTCCATCAATTGAACTGTTAAAGGCTGACTTATCAGTTGCTCTGAACATGATTGCCTCTTCTGTGTTGACCTCAACTGTCCCGTCCTTGCTCTTCATATAAGCGTTGCCAGTATGACGGTCATGCTTGTGCCAACTGTTGTAATCGGGTCTGTTAAATCTCTCTTCGATTACATCTTGGATTCTCTTTTCGTAGTCTTCCTGACTTTCTTCTTCTGAAATGGAGATATTTAACCATTTCTCCAATTCCATGTTTTCGACCTCAAGTGTCTGATACTCGTTCTCGCAACGAATCTTGATTTTCATAAAGTTCCTGCCTTTCTGCCTGGTTCTTGCAGAAGGGCATAGGAAACAAATTGAGCCGGTGCTTATAGAAGTACCGACCCATGAAATGCCTGAAAAAGAGCATAAGGAAATAAGGGTACTTCTATCGCACCTCTCACAGGTTGTCCTGTGATTGATGCCGATATCTGTATCCCAATGCCCTTATAGCTAATCAGGCCTTGTGATATTAATTACTGAGTGATGCTCTCACCCTATATAACGATTCTTGATTTCGTTAACCAGGAGCACATCGGAGTTATTGCTTAACTCTGTGATTAGTATATTGAAAAGCAAATAGTAATTGAAGATATCAAGTTTTCACATAACTTTTTCATTTTAATAATGGATAATGTGTTGTATTTTTAGTTATTAAAGAGTATAATTAGTACATTCCATATAATTTACCATTACTGTTTTCAGACAAAAAAATAAAGTCATGACATAAGCCATGACTTTTCGACCATAGAAAGGAGCCCAAAATGCCCCAAATCAAAGAAAATTTTTTTGAAAATATTTTATTTAAGTTTGAAAGTTGCAGCTGCGACTGCGTTGAAGATATAGAGCACATTGCTCCGGGAGCAGAACCTATCAGCAAATTCAAGTTACAGGCTATGCCGGAACGCCCTATTCTTTTTGGCTACGCAGCTAAAGATGGCTTGGTTCGTATTGCACCCAACGGGACAATCGAAGAAAGAAACATTCTCGGTACTCTGATGTCTCTTGCAAATAAGCCTACCAAGGAACTCGTATCATTTATGAAAGACAATGGTTTCCTATTTCCAGTTTGTGCAGGCACCTATGAAGTATTTGATGAGATATCTTTATACGGAATAATCAACCGCTTAAAAATGACTGTAGAGTTAATGACTGCCGCAAATGAGATCCGAAAGAATTACAAGAAGATTTGTGACCTAACAATTTCTTTATTGTTCTCTGAGGATCTTACAATAAAAACCGACTCTATGAAAAATGCCTATTCCAGCTGCCATCATAAATATGTAGATACACTTATGAACCCACCTGTTCAGTTATCTTATAGCAGACAACAAGAAGCACTTGAAGGAGACACCTATAGTATCACCGATTGCATATACGGTTCTTATGCTCTTAACATCCAGGATTACAATAACATTATTGGTGGCTACTCTTCTATTCCAGGGTATCAGAATAGATTTTATCAGAACATCACTTCGATGTTTGTTAATTATGAAAAACAGGATATGACCAAGAAGATTTCTGATTTCCTCTTCCATTTCCTTTATGAAATGAACGGAAATAGTTCTGGAGAATTTTCTGATGAAATGAAGTCAGCACTGATTGAAATCGCAAAGTACATAATCGGAGAAGAGATTAATGCTAACCTTGATGGTATCCATCCTGTTTATAATTCAGAAACAATGACCCCATCATGGAAAGTAGATTCACTTCTTTGTGCAGCTTACTTCTCCATATTCTATTTGAAACCAGACCTCGAATTGTATCGTCCTTGTGACAATCCTAGATGTGGCCGCTACTTCCTTGTAAAGACCACTTCAACAAGAAATCGTTTCTGCAGTCAGGAGTGTTGCAACAGAGTCACTCAAGACCGTTACAGAAAACGAAAAAGAGAAAAAGAAGGCTTATAAGAAAAGAACCTCTGTCTGCAATCATCTGCAAACAGAGGTTTTATAATATTATGCTATTTTTATATTTAATCTACATTATAGGAATCACTATCTTCTGCAACCATAGAATCAACAGTCTTAAGACCTACATAAGATAAAGGTTTAGGAATAGGAGCCTCTCCAGTAGATTTAATTTCATTTCTTCCAAGAACTGCCTCGATGCATTCAGCAAGAGCAATCTTTTCCTTAGTCGGCTTGCCGGAATAATGATACATCAGATATCTTGTATCCATAACGATTCCCTGGATTCGTTCATAGTATTTCTTGTTGTATCTCCAGTCACCAACTGCCTCACCAATGTTTCCAACAACTGATGTAAGCTTGAAATGGTTCTTTGCCATATTGTATGGCATGATAAAGGCATTGAATAATGAGTCAGTATCTACACCTTTATATTTTTCCAGATACTCACCGTATGTAATCTGCTTATTGATTGATGAGCCGTTAGGCAGATGATCTGGAATGCCTGTCCAACCATATTTATAACATTTGGCATCAAGAATATAGTACTTTCCGTTGTAAATCATGATAGTATCCGGCATCAAAGGTCTCTTCTCTTTATACTTGCCATAATCAAGCAACCACCTTGAACGAGGAAAATATTTCTCTTTGTCTTTTTCTCCAAAGGCTCTATCGATTAGTTTCTCCCACACATGGTCAAAATCATCAGTGCCAAAGTAAAATTGCTTATCTGAAGTCTGCTCATCCATGTACTCAAGCATATCCTTCATACCTCGGAATAAAGATTTCTTCTTATCATCATTAGTAGCAGAAAGTTTGCTCTGAACAATTCTGATTGAAGTTTTCACATCCGGGTGTGGTCCTGGTTCTTCCGGCATATATGGAACATACAACCATCCAAGTCTCTTGAATGCCTCATAAACACAAAATCTATTAATCTGAGTTATTTCCTTTGTGTCATTCGGTGTTGATGAGCGAACCTCGAACTGTGTAAATACAAAAGAACTCACACCGTTTCTACTCTGAACAAGTGGCATCTGCTTTCTTGCAGTTCTTGCCCAGTCCTGCTTTCCGGTTGGAGCCGTGATATACACCTGTTCCTTCTCAACATAATATGTACCACCGATGGAAAAATAATATTCGATGACGCTTTTGTATGCGTTAATTGGAAAATCAACTGTCTGCGGTGCCGCAAACTTATTAATAGCAAGTAAACGGTCATCCTTTGTTGTAAACTCAGACAGTACTTGTATTAAGTGCTTAATATCCGTTCTGATCTCGGCATCGGTTTCCGGCAGTTCATATCCGATAGGGAAATAGACCATAGCATTATCTGAATCTGCTTTGATACCTACAAAACGGTCACCATCTTCATTTGTGTTAATATGGCAGTGCTTTTTGATATCATATTCCATGATTGAATTCAAAGCTGAGCCTAAATCCATCTATCATCACCACCTTACTCTTCGTCTTCTCCTGTAAAGGCATCCTTCACATTGTCTTTGAAAACCTTAAATCTATCTAATCCCTGTGCATACATAAATGCACGGATTACCTGCTCAAGGCTCTGGTATTCTGTAACCTCAAAGATTACTTCACGGTTAAACTTAAATGCATCATCCCACAGATACTTGATTACCTTTTCAGGGAACTTTCTGTTCTGTCTTATAGCATCACGGATAATAGCAATTTGTGTTTTCTCGTCATCTGTAAGAATACCTTTGCTTTCCTTTTTACGAAGTGCATCGTATACTTTTAAATCACCCATCGCATCATTGAACTTAAGGTCACGAAGATGAACAAAATATGCTCCAATTCTCTTATCTTCCGCAGATGTCATTCTAGCACTATTGCCAACAACAATCTTATTGATTTCTACACAGAAGTTTCTCCACGTAACCGTAGTATCAAGAATTTCTGCATCCGCAAGTGTTGGGTCAACATTAGCAAAATCATTTTCGATGAGACGCATATCCCATCTACGCTGGAATGCTGTATCTAATGTGAAAACATTCTGATCTGATGTATTCATTGTTCCAATGATAGAAAGATTTGAAGGAATACGAACCTTATCTGTCTTTCTTTCCTTACCATACATTTCTTCAGCAATATTCATATTTGTAATACCATACTCACTTGTACCAATTGGATATCCGTCATCATCAATATCACGAATTTCTACCTTACGGTCAAGTAGCTGGAATACCTCGCCAAAGATAGCTGGAGCATTACCACGGTTAATCTCCTCGATAATAAGGATGTACTCCTTGCCAGGATTGTTATAAGCCTCACGAAGAATATTTGTAAAAGGACCTGGTGTAAACTTATAGCTTACCTGTCCATCTTCTGCAACTGCAGGAAGAATCTGCCCGATAAAATCTGAATAAGTATAGTCCGGGTGGAATACAAGTCTTTCAGCAATACTTCCCGGTTTGCAATACTCATGCTCAATAGTCCAACTCTTACCAGAACCTGGAACGCCATAAAGAAGGACATTGCAACCAGTAATAAGCCTTTCGTTTTGATTGTCACTTTCAGATGCATTAACACCAACACTTTCTCCTTGGTGTACTGTTAGAACATTTGAATATTGTAAATTCTTATAGTTTTCAATGTAGTGATAAATAAATTCAGGTCTGAATACAACCAAATTCTTTCCTGTAACTTTATCAACGTAATATCCAGTATTTTTTGCAACTTGTATATCAGTGCGCATATTTACTCTTAAACTTGAATTTATATAATTATTCCTCTAACTTTCCCCATTTTATAGGCTTTCC
>ENA-OPSK01001993-OPSK01001993.1-human-gut-metagenome-genome-assembly--contig:-NODE-1993-length-13319-cov-2.491556_pt1 | contig 13319 bp, 13 predicted proteins | sample MGYA00241807_ERZ501905 | MGnify/ENA primary metagenome ERZ501905 (study PRJEB25962, sample SAMEA2042111) | human gut metagenome | biome: human gut; feature: human-associated habitat; material: faeces...
GTCCGATGCGTATTTTCAAGAAGGGCATCGCCCCCTACGAGGTGAAAGCCGGGGACGACCTGTCATTCCTATTATAATTATGGTATGCCCCGTATTTTCCGCAATCCCTGACAAACCGTATTCGCAAGTATGGAATTAATGACCGCTCTCAACCGACTGCACGGCGGCAAGAACATCAAGCTGCCCTACTTCATCGCCCAGCTATCCCGTTATGCCGTACCGAAGGTGCTCCTCCGCAGCCGGTTGGAAGAGATTCTGCGCGACGGAGAGAAACGTTATGACATGGACTATGTGCTCGACCGCGTCAATTACTACAACCGTTTGACCGGCGCAGAGCGCCTCTCTCCGACCGAAGCGACACCCCTGAAAGAACACAAGTTCAGGGGCCGGCACAGCGCCTATATTTTCGACTCCTACCAAACCACCCGTTTTTTCGACGATTCCCTGCGTTGGCAGACCTATTTCGGCGACGGAGTTTTCGACCTGCTTCATCCGACGATCATCAAGGCTCGAAAAATAGACGGGGGGGGGGAGAAGCCGCTTCCGGCAAAGGAGATAACTCCGTATTGCTCAACTTGGACCGCTGCCGCTTAGATATCCGGCTGCACGACAAAATTCCGTTTACGGAGAAAGCCGACCGGGTGATTTTCCGGGGATCGGTTAAGAGTAGCGAGCAGCGTCGGCGCTTCATCGAAACATTCCGGGACAATCCCCGCATCGACACGGCGGATACCCGCAGCGGACACAGCGCCCAGGAAACAGGTACAGCAAAACAAATCACGCTCTACGCCCACCTCGGCTCGAAATTCATCATGACGTTCGAGGGCAACGATATCGCCAGCAACATCCGGTGGGTCATGTCCACCAATTCGATCGCCGTGATGCCCCGGCCGCGCAACGAATCCTGGTTCATGGAAGGACGCCTGCGCCCCGGCTACCACTACATCGAAGTAAGGGACGACTACTCCGACCTGGAAGAGAAGATCGATTACTACATCGCGCATCCCGAACAGGCTCAACAGATCATCGATCAGGCGAACGACTTCGCACGACAATTCTACGACAGTCGTCGGGAACGGTTCATTTCGCTGCTGGTCATGAAAAAATATTTCGAAAAGACAGGACAACTTCCACCGACAAACCGATGACCACGACACAGCATACCGGGCGGCAGGGCGAAGAGGCTGCCGCCCGGTGGCTTCTCGACCACGGATTCACCCTGCTCCACCGCAACTGGCGGCAAGGACATTACGAGCTGGACATCGTCGCTGCCAGAAAAGGCACCCTCCACTTCATCGAGGTCAAGACGCGCCGGCGGGACGGCCTCACCCCGCCGGAACAGGCGCTCGATTACCGCAAGTGCCGGGCACTCATCCGGGCCGCAAATGCTTATCTGACAGAAAATCCGTTCGAAGGAGAGATGCAATTCGACCTGATCGCAGTCGAAACCGCCCCCGCAGGCACACCGGAGGTGCGCTATATCGAAGACGCCATCGAACTCCACTGGTAATTTGGCAGTTCTGACAATTTATCTTATCTTTGCATCCGCGATATAAAGACGCACAAAACGAAAGCGGATGTGGATCTATAATTTGGGGCTGGTACTCTACGTTTGGGCCATTGCATTGGCCTCACCCTGGCACCGAAAGGCGAAACTCTGGATCGACGGCCGGAAAGGACTCTTCCGCCGCATGAAAGAGAGCATCGACCCCTCGGCTCGCATTATCTGGATACATGCCGCCTCCCTGGGCGAATTCGAACAGGGCCGTCCCCTGATCGAAAAAATCCGCAAGGAACATCCCGAATACAAAATCCTGCTCACGTTTTTCTCCCCTTCGGGCTACGAAATCCGTAAAAATTACGATCAGGCCGACTACATCTTCTACCTGCCGATCGACACGCCGGGCAAAGCCCGCCGTTTTCTGGACATCGCCCACCCCGAAATCGTCATCTTCGTCAAATACGAATTCTGGATCAACCTGCTCACCGAGCTGCGCCGCCGCTCGATCCGCAGCTACATCGTATCGGCCATCTTCCGCCGCAACTCGATCTTCTTCCGCCCCTACGGAGGCTATTGGCGCATGGCACTCGAAAGTTTCGACACGATCTTCGTTCAGAACAACGACTCCAAAAAATTACTGGCAGAACTGGGCTTCGACAACGTCGTAGTCGCCGGAGACACCCGCTTCGACCGGGTTGCCGAAATTGCGGCTGCGGCGAAAAAAATCGACCTCATCGAACGGTTCAAAGGCGGCACCCGTCTGTTGATCGCCGGCTCGACCTGGGGACCGGACGAAGACCTTCTGATCCGCCTGATAAACGATAACCCCTCGGTCAAATTCATCGTGGCACCTCACGAAATGGACGAAAGCCGCATCAACCGCCTGCTCGCTGAAACCCTCGGAGGAGCTGTCCGCTATACGCAATGCACCGCCGAAACATCGTTCGATGGCAAACAACTGCTCGTTCTCGATACGGTAGGTATTCTCTCCTCGGCCTACGGCTATGCCGAATGGGGTTATATCGGCGGCGGATTCGGCGTAGGCATCCACAACACGCTCGAAGCCGCCACGTTCGGTCTGCCGATCGCTTTCGGCCCCAACTACGAAAAATTCAAGGAAGCCCGCGACCTGGTAACGCTCGGAGCGGCAACGCCCATCCACTCATACGAAGAATTGAAAACCTGGTTCACCCCCTTGCGCGACGACGAGCATCTGCTTCAACAATGCAGCCGCATCGCCAAAGACTACACGACGGCCCACCAAGGGGCGACGAACATCGTCCTGCATACCGTTTTCGGAAAGCCGGAATAGGTTCTTCGTTCAGACCGGTCGTTCCGCACCCCTTTCCCGACAATACCGGTTTCGGGATTCGCCCTGTTCCGCACATATTCCGATCGAACGGATAAACGCTCCGCACCGTCTTTACTTTCTGTACAAAAAAAGCGCACCGGCCGCAAGGCAGGCACGCTTGTTATTTTTCGAGGGGGCTATTTCGAAGTCATGATCTTCAGGATCAGATGATCCGTTTCGTTCATGCCGTCCCGTCCGATCAGCGTCAGGTTGCGGATCGACTTATCGACATCGTCGTCGATAATGCCCTCGACCGACGAAACCGAATGGTTCTCCATAGCCAGCATCGCCGAAAGCACAGCCGTCGAAACTCCCGTCATCAACTTGAGCGAACAGCTCGGCTTCGCACCGTCGCACATCATACCCGTCAGGTTGGCGATCATATTCTTCACGGCAAAGGAAACGGCCTCGTACCCGCCGCCCATCAGGTAGGTGATGCCGCAACTCGAACCGGTCGCCGCCACGACACAACCGCACAAGGCCGAAAGACGTCCCAGGCTCTGCTTGATATAGATAGCGGTCAGATGGCTCAAAACGAGCGCACGCACCAGATGTTCCTCGTCCGCCTTGATCTCCTCGGCATAAACGACCACAGGCAACGTAGTCGCGATGCCCTGGTTGCCGCTGCCCGAATTACTCATCACCGGAACCATGGCTCCCGCCATGCGGGCGTCGCAGGCCGCGCAAGTATAGGAGAGAATGCGGGAGAGGGCACAATCCCCGATAATCCGCAATTCGGGAGCATGGCGCAAAGTATTTCCCACGCAATGCCCGTAGTTGTTCTTGAACGAATCCTCTGCCGCAGCCTTATTCAATCGCTTGGCTTCCAGAATGAAGCGGATTTCATCCAGCGGTGTGGTCATGGCGAAGTCAAACACTTTGCGCAGGTTGAGTTCGACGCCCTGCGCCTCCTGTTCGCTGCCGGAGGTACGACGACTCTCCTGAAGCGTTTCGCCGTCCCGTGAAATGAAGACGAAATTCGTATGCCCGCCGGCGATGATCGCCACAGCGGAGTGTCCGCCGCCCGAAACTTCGATCTCGATATAGAGTTTCTCGGTAATGCCCTCTTTCAGGGAGATGTCGATCCGCCCCTGCTCGATAAAGCGCTTACCCCGTTCGACGGCCTTCGCATCCGAATCCTTCAGCACTTCGAGCTGATACTCCGACCGTCCGACCAAAGCGCCCAAAGCGATCGCGATCGGCAATCCGATCATGCCCGTTCCGGGAATTCCCACTCCCATCGCATTTTTCAGTATGTTGGCACTCAACCGGGCCGAAACCTTTTCCGGTTCCGTCCCCAGTATCTCGCGGGCCTTGGCCACGCACAACGCAACGGCAATGGGTTCCGTGCAGCCGATCGCCGGAACGACCTCTCGTTTTATCAGAGCAATTATCTGCTCCCGTTCGGGTTTTGAAAGCATAAAATCGTCGTTATTTACAATACAAAGACAGCGCACATCGAACGTAATGCCGAATTTTTCGAACTACGCCGAACAGCTGGCCGCCCATACGAAAATTTTCCACGGCAAAGATACGAATAAGCCGAGTGCAAAAGCAAATTTTATTTGCATTTTGCCGAGGCGAAGTATCCAAGACGAAGTCAAAGATACTATTTATTTGCGAAAAGAAAAACCGGTCCCGCTGATTTTTCGGGGACCGGTCGGATGATATATTCCGGAAGAAAATTATTCTTCCACTTCCACCAGGATGGCATCGGTTGCGACGTTATCGCCTTCCTGTACGAGAATCTGCTTGATCGTACCCGCCACGTCGCTGGTGATCGAGTTTTCCATCTTCATCGCCTCGAGGATAACCACTTCTTGTCCGGCTTTTACCTTGTCGCCGACTTTCACCTTCAGGGCGATGACCTTGCCCGGCAGGGGAGCGGTCACCTTGTGACCCGTGATAGCTTTGGCTTCGGCCTTGTGTTCGCTCTGTGCGGCAGTTTTCGGAGCGTCTTTGGCTGCCGTCGCTTCGTAGGCTTTCTTCTTCTGGTCGGTGAGGAACGTCTTGGCAACCATCGGGAAGAGCTCGAGCAGAAGCACCTCTTTTTCATTGGCCGCGAGCTTCACGCCTCCTGCTTCTGGCAGTTCGGGGTTGGGCTGCATCTGGTATTTCGACGTATCGTAGGGAATCTCTTCGCGTACACCGCAGATCTTGAACCGGAATTCGGGGTCGATCTTCACCGGCGTTTCACCGTATTCGCCCTTTACGAGAGCAACGAATTGCGAACTCTTGGTCGTGTACATCGGCCGTCCGGCCTTTTCGTCCAATGCGCAGCTTACGGCCTGGGCACCCACGATCTGCGAGGTAGGGGTCACCAGCGGCGGCAGACCTGCGGCCAGACGTACAGTCGGGATCAACTCCATGGCGCGGGGCAGAATCTCCTCGGCCTTGAGCTGCTGGAGCTGTGCCACCATGTTGGAGTACATGCCGCCCGGGATTTCGGCCTTCTTGACCAGTTCGTTCGGTGCCGGGAATCCGAAATGGGCCTCGATCTTGTGGCAGGGCGTCGAGCAGCGTCTCTTCGTCGTCCGCCTGCGCTGCTTTGATCGCACGGTCGAATTCGGCGTCGATCTCCTTCGGAAGTTCGTCGGTGAGCGGATTGAAAGGCTTCGGCATAGGCTTCTCTTTGCCGAAGACCGAAATTTCGAGCTCTTTGCGGATCTCCTTGAGCTGGGTGTTGATCTTGGCAACGGCTTCCATGTTGACACCCGTGTCGATCCCCAGTTTCTTGCAGAAGACGTAGATCAACTCGATAGCCGGCGCTCCCGTACCGCCGCTGAAGTACCAGCAGTTGGTATCGACGATATCGACTCCTGCGACGATCGCCGCCAGCACCGATGCCAGACCGTAGCCCGGGGTGCAGTGGGTGTGGAAATCGATGGGGACATTCAGATTCTGCTTGAAGAGTTTCACCAGTTTGCTCACGCGGTGGGGCGGGATCAGACCCGACATATCCTTGATCGTGATCATATCGGCTCCCAGCGCCTCCATTTGCTTGGCTTTCGAGAGGAAGTATTCGTCCGTAAATACCGGCTTCGGGTTCTTCTTGCCCATTAATTTGCCGAAGAACCCGATTTCCGGATATTTCGGATCTACCGTATAGCACACTGCACAATCGGCGATACCGCCGTATTGCTTCACGTATTTTACGGTCGATTTGACGTTGTTCACGTCGTTCAGGGCATCGAAGATACGCATGATGCCCAAGCCGCTCTGAATCGAATTACGGCAGAAGCCGTCGATGATCTCGTCCGTATAGGGGGCGTAACCGAAGAGGTTGCGGCCGCGCGAAAGGGCCGTGAGCTTCGATACGTTTCCGATTGCCTTGTGAATGGTTTCCAGGCGGGTCCAGGGATTTTCGTTCAGGTAGCGCATTACCGAGTCGGGCACTGCGCCGCCCCAAACTTCCATGGCGTAAAAGTTCGCATCCTTGTAGAAAGGAAGGCAGCGGTCGATTTGGGCCTGGTTCATTCGTGTAGCGAAAGACGACTGTTGGCCGTCACGCAACGTAAGATCTCTGATTTTTAATGATTTGGCCATTGTATTGAATTTTTAATGGTTGTTTCCCTTCCTTTTGGCTCGCCCCGCTTTTTTCGGGGAAGAGCCGTATTGTTATTCGAATAACAAATATAGTGAACAAATTTGGATTTCCAAATTTTGTGCAAAAATTTTTAATAAATAATTTCTGCCCCGGTGATCGTTTCGAACGAAGCGGAAAAAGGCGTCGAATGGATTTTTTTAATCGTTGTGAAACAATAGGTTACGGCGTGTTGCCGAGAGTCGGTTCCGTACACCGGATTTGCCTCTGTGTCTGACCGGGTTTCGGGGGATGCGGGATCGTGGGAATTCGTGTCGCTGGTTCTGAAAGAGATGTCGAACCTGATGTCGGAACAGATTTTTCGAATATCGTATCCGTGATTCCGGATCGTGTCGCTGTCTTTTATTTTGTTTTAGATACTTCGCCTCGGCAAAATACAAATAAAATTTGTTTTTGCACTCGGCTTATTCGTATCTTTGTCATTCGTAGGACAGGCGTCGATCCTTTCGGGGATATTTTGACGATTCGCGGGAGGAGCGTGGCCTTGTCCGTTACTCATTTTCGGAAAATTTACGATTTACAATGACTCCTACGGCCGTACTGCTCACCGTGCTCGGGTATATCGCGATGCTTTTCGTCGTTGCGGGAATCGCCGGAAGGCGGGTATCGAACACGGGCTTTTTTACCGGTAACCGGGAGAATCCCTGGTATGTGGCGGCTCTGGCAATGGTCGGGGCGGCGATGTCGGGCATAACTTTCGTGTCGGTGCCGGGGTCGGTTGCGGCCGATTCGTTCTCCTACCTGCAAATGGTGCTGGGCTTTACCGTCGGGCAGATGGTGATCGCCTTCGTGCTGATTCCGCTTTTCTACCGGTTGAAGGTAGTCTCCCTGTACGAATATCTCGACGGACGTTTCGGTATGACGACCCACCTTACGGGGGCCTGGTTCTTTTTCATATCCAAAATGTTCGCTGCGGCATTGAAAGTTTATGTCGTCTGCACCGTGCTGCAGGTGCTGGTGTTCGACCCGTTCGGCGTGCCGTTCGCAGTCAATGCGGCTTTCTTGGTCGGATTGGTCTGGCTCTATACCTGGCGGGGCGGTGTCCGTTCGGTCGTCTGGACGGATATTCTGCATACGTGTTGTCTGGTGGGGAGTATCGTGCTCTGCATCGTCTTTATCATGCGGAGCCTCGGTTTGACATCGGCCGGAGTCGTGCAGGCCGTTTGCGATTCGCCGATGTCGCGCATCTTCTTTTTCGAGGATACCGGGTCGGCCCGTTATTTCTGGAAAATGTTTTTCGGGGGTGTCTTCACGCTGGTCGCCATGACCGGTTTGGATCAGGATATGATGCAGCGGAACTTGAGCTGCCGCTCGCCCCGGGATTCGCAGATCAACATCGTGATTACGGCCTTCAGCCAGATGGCTGTGATCCTGCTTTTTCTGGTGCTCGGCGTGCTGCTCTACCTCTATGCGGAACATGCCGGTCTGCCGATGCCCGAGAAAGGCGATCAACTGTTCGCCGTAGTCGCCGTGAACGGCGGGTTGCCGCTTATCGTTGGTATTATGTTCGTTGTGGGACTTATATCGAGTACCTATTCATCTGCCGGGCCTGCCATGACGGCATTGACGACTTCGTTCACCGTGGATATCTTGCGCGGTCCGAAGCGTTGGGGCGAAGGGCGGCTGACGCAGGTGCGTATCGGGGTGCATGTCGTAATGGCGCTCGTGATGGGGTGCGTGGTCCTCTTTTTCGGCCGGTTCGGTAATGACAGCGTGATTAACTTGATTTTCAAGGTCGCGGGTTATACGTACGGGCCTATTCTGGGAATGTTCGCATTCGGCATCTGCACCCGGCGGCGGATTCGTGACCGCTGGGTTCCGCTGGTGGCTTTCGCGGCTCCGTTGCTGTCGGTCGCCCTGCAAAGTTTCGTCGCATATAAGTACGACTACCACATCGGCTTCGAATTGATCGCCTACAACGCGCTGTTTACCGTAATCGGAATGTCGCTGCTTGTCGAGCGGCGTCCGAAACCGGCGTCGGATAATTGAATATAAAAGATAGATAAACAGACTTAAAATAGTTAATATTATGGCTTTAGAACAGGAAATTTCCAAAGGAATCATGGAGGCTATGAAGGCCAAGGATACCGTACGTCTTACGACGTTGCGCAACGTGAAGAAGTATATTATCGAGGCGAAGACCGCTTCGGCGGGTATCACCGAATTGTCCGATGCCGAGGTGCTGAAGATCATTGCGAAGCTGGCCAAGCAGGGGGCCGAGTCGGCTGTGGTATATGCGCAACAGAACCGTCCCGATCTGGCTGCCGAAGAGTCGGCTCAAGTCGCCGTGCTGCAGACGTTCCTGCCCAAACAGATGACCGGTGAGGAGTTGACCGAGGCTGTCCGGTCGATCATTGCCGAGGTCGGTGCAACCTCGATGAAAGAGATGGGGAAGGTGATGGGTGTCGCATCGAAAAAATTGGCAGGTATGGCTGATGGTAAGGATATATCGGCCAAAGTAAAAGAGCTTCTTTCTTAAATAATTTGTTGAGCTGACAATATTCCGCGGAAATGAGTCTGTTGCACTCCCTGCATCGGAATGTCAAGACGATCGCCATGCCGATGGGTATGGTGGTCGGAGCCTTGTTATGCCGTCCGGTGACAGCGGCCGAGAGTATGTCGAACGGGATGATTACCCCGACGCTGATCTTTCTGATGCTGTTTTTCACTTTCTGTCGGGTGAAGCCTCGGCAGATGCGGGTGAAGATGCTGCATGTCTGGCTGCTGGCATTTCAGATCGTGGGCAGCATAGTGGTTTACCTGTCGTTCGTCTGGTTCGATCCGTTGTTGGCGCAGGGGGCCATGATTTGTGTCCTGGCTCCGGTTGCGATGGCAGCCGTGGTGATCGGCGGTATGTTGGGGGCCAACGTAACCACGATGGCTACGTACAGCCTGATCTGCAACATGGTCGTCGCTTTGGTGGCTCCGATGCTGCTTTCGTTCGTGGGCTCCGACCATGCCACGTTTCTGGCAATTCTCTCCCGTGTGGGACCGGTGCTGGTGCTGCCGTTCGTCTGTGCCCAGTTGTGCCGAAAATTCTTGCCGGGAGTGGCATTCTGGGTGTCGAAGCATAGCCAGATTTCATTTTATATGTGGCTGGTGTCGCTGGTTTTTGTCATTGGCCGCACGACCGCTTTTATCATCGACCTGGAGAATGCTGAACCCTGGACCGAAATTGCACTGGGGCTCGTTGCGATGGTGATCTGCGTGGTTCAGTTCGGAGTGGGACGGATGCTGGGACGCCGTTACGGTGATGCCGCAGCGGGCGGGCAGTCGTTGGGACAGAAGAATACGGTGCTCGCCGTGTGGATGGCCCAGTCGTTTCTGAACCCGATCTCCTCGATTGCTCCGACCGCTTATATCGTGTGGCAGAACTTCGTGAACTCCTACCAAATATATAAAAAGGATAGAAAAGTGATGAAAAATCAAATATAAATTATTAAAATATAGTAATTTATATTCGATTGCGGAAATTTTCGTATGTTTTTGCAATTTTCTCAGCTAAGCCCATAATTGCCCAATATTTGTTACTCGAAAATGCTGCGGTAACAAAACAAATTCACTATATTTGCCGTTGAAGCAACAAACGGGAAGGGTCTGGCGAAACAGAAACAGACGGTCAAATTGAAGGAGCCGGTGCGAATCCGGTTCAAGCAGTTATCCAACGGAAATCAATCCATCTATTTGGACTACTATACGGGTGACGTGATCCGCAAGGAAAATTATGTTGGCGGCAAACGGAAATACGAGTTTCTGAAGCTATACCTTATTCCCGAACGAACGCGGGAGGACAAGGCGAAGAACGAAGTGACGCTCGCCCTTGCCAAAGCGATTCAGAGCAAACGGATCGTCGAGGTGCAGAACGACGCGCACGGATTCCAGAACACGAACAAGTCCCGAGTGAACCTGCTCGATTATCTGGAAAATATCGGAAAACAGTCCGCCGAGCAGGGAAGCCGGAACTATGCCCGAACGGTGCTCAATACCGTCCGGGCATTGAAGCTGTTTCGCGGCGACTATATCGCTTTTCGGGACGTCGATAAGGAGTTTCTTTCGGAGTTTACCGATTACCTGCGGCAGATGCCGAAGGCCAGCAAATACGGCGTATTGAAAACCGGAGGGCGGTTAAGCGCCAATTCGGTTGTTTCCTATTACGGTACTTTGAGAACGGCCATCAACCGTGCCTACAAAGAGGGAATCATTACCGTCAATCCGACCAAAGAGTTCGATTTCGCAAGTAAAGTGCGGCAGGAGCCGAGCCGCCGCGAGTATCTGACAATCGACGAATTGAAAACGCTGATAAATACCGAGTGCCGGCACGAGATCGTCAAGCGGGCTTTTCTGTTCAGCTGTCTGTGCGGGTTGCGCGTAAGCGACATTCGCAAATTGAGGTGGTGCGACTTACAACGGAGCGGCGGGCGTGTCCGTATCGAAATCACGATGCAGAAAACCAAAGAACCGCTTTACCTGCCGATTTCGGACGAGGCGTTGAAATGGCTGCCGGAGCGCGGCGAGGCGAACGACAGTGATTATATCTTTCCGCTGACGCACGAGGGAACGGTGAATGATACGCTGCAACACTGGGCGAAAGTCGCCGGAATAACCAAACACATCTCGTTTCATATCTGGAGACATCCAAGTTCTACTTTCTAATTGAGATACAATCAATTAAAGTCCTCATTCTCTTAAATGGGTAACGATTTGGTAACGAAAGTGTGTCTTTTTGTGACCTTTCGTGTCTTAGGTCACAGACATTATACAAAAAAAAACTCCTACAATATCAAGGTATTGTAGGAGTTGTACATTTACTGTCCATTTCTGTCCAGCGTTTTGTGATCCCGCTGGGGCTCGAACCCAGGACCCCAACATTAAAAGTGTTGTGCTCTACCAACTGAGCTACGGAATCATCCGCGCCAATCCGGAGTTATCCGTTTTGGTGGTGCAAATGTATAGAAAATTTTTGTTTTGCCAAAATAAAACGATATTTTTGTACAGAATATTGATTATCGTAAATCTTAAAACAAGATAAATTTTATGTGTAAAGCTCTGATTATCGGCGCAGGAGGCGTAGGTACCGTCGTGGCGCAGAAAATTGCTGCCAATCCGATTTTTTCGGACGTGATGCTGGCCAGCCGAACAAAAGCGAAGTGTGATGCCATTGCTGCGGCAATCGGCGGGGACCGGGTGAAGACTGCGCAGGTCGATGCCGACAATGTAGCCGATTTGTGCGAGTTGTTTCGGGCTTTCAAGCCCGATATCGTAGTGAACGTGGCGCTGCCGTACCAGGATCTGACCATCATGGACGCCTGCCTGGAGTGCGGGGTGAACTACCTCGATACAGCCAATTACGAACCCAAGGACGAGGCGCATTTCGAGTATTCGTGGCAGTGGGCCTATCAGGAGCGCTTCAAGGAGAAGGGGCTGACGGCCATCCTGGGCTGCGGCTTCGATCCGGGAGTGACAGCTATTTTCACCGCCTATGCCGCTAAACACCATTTCGACGAGATTCACTACCTCGATATCGTGGATTGCAACGCCGGTAATCACGGCATGGCTTTCGCCACGAATTTCAATCCGGAAATCAATATCCGCGAAGTGACTCAAAAAGGCCGTTACTACGAGAACGGCAAGTGGGTGGTGACCGAACCGCACGAGATACACAAGCCGCTTCATTATCCTGAAATCGGCGAGCGCGAATCTTATGTGATCTACCACGAGGAGCTGGAGTCGCTGGTAAAGAACTATCCGACGATCAAGCGAGCCCGCTTCTGGATGACTTTCGGACAGGAGTACCTGACCCACCTGCGCGTGATTCAGAATATCGGCATGGCCCGTATCGATCCGATCATTTACAACGGTGTGGAGATCGTGCCGATTCAGTTCCTGAAGGCCGTGCTGCCCGATCCCAAGTCGCTGGGTGCGAACTATCACGGCCAGACTTCGATCGGCTGCCGCATCCGGGGTATCAAGGACGGCAAGGAGCGTACGTATTATATTTACAACAACTGCGATCACGAGAAGGCGTTCCAGGAGACCGGTACGCAGGCCGTGAGCTTTACTACGGGCGTTCCGGCGGCGCTGGGCGCTTCGATGTGGGCCAAGGGGCTTTGGCGCGGTGCGGGCGTGTTCAACGTCGAGGAGTTCGATCCTGATCCGTTCCTGGCCGAACTGGGACCGCAGGGATTGCCCTGGGTCGAGAAATTCGACGTCGATCTGGAAGTCTGATCGGGTTTCGATAATTGGTTTGAAAGTCCGGATGGTATGTACCGTCCGGACTTTTTTATCGGTCTGTATTGGTGTGAAAAGAGGTAGGTATAAATACTTATTTATTCCAAATAGCCGGGATTTTTGAATCCCGGTTGGGAGGTTTTTTCTATTTTTGCGTGAATTTGAAACAGCATCGGAAATCCATGATCGATTTTCAAAAATTACCTTCTCCCTGCTTTGTGCTGGATGAGCAGTTGCTCGATCGGAATTTGGCGGTCATCGACCGCGTTCGCCGGGAGAGCGGTGCCGAAGTGATCGTCGCTTTGAAGGCCTGTGCCATGTGGAGTATTTTCCCGGAGCTTGCGCAACATTCCGACGGAGCCACCGCTTCGTCGCTGGCCGAGGCGAGGCTGGTTTTCGAGGAGTTCGGCCGTCCGGCGCACACCTATGCACCGGTTTACACCGATCGGAATATCGAAGCGATTCTCGATTGCAGCGATCACGTCACCTTCAATTCCGTGGCGCAGTTCGAACGGTTCGGACAGATGGCTTTGCTGCGCGGCATTTCGTGCGGCCTGCGGATCAACCCCGGCTATTCGCCGGTAGAAACCGATCTTTATAATCCTTGTGTGCCCGGTTCGCGGCTGGGAATTCCC
>ENA-OPSK01002002-OPSK01002002.1-human-gut-metagenome-genome-assembly--contig:-NODE-2002-length-13266-cov-2.198698_pt1 | contig 13266 bp, 7 predicted proteins | sample MGYA00241807_ERZ501905 | MGnify/ENA primary metagenome ERZ501905 (study PRJEB25962, sample SAMEA2042111) | human gut metagenome | biome: human gut; feature: human-associated habitat; material: faeces...
CAGCAGCGTGCGGGTGCGCTGGACGTTGAGACCCATCGTGCGGGCGTAGTTTTCGCCCAGCAGGAGCAGGTTCAGAGGTTTGATGACCGCGACGGCCAGCACGAGTCCGAGAACGACGGCAGGAAGCAGCAGACCGAGCTGTCCGAGCGTAACGTCGCCGAGCGATCCCATCGTCCAGACGACGAAAGATTTGAGGGCGGCTTCGTTGCTCAGGTATTGCAGGATCTGCACGACGGCTCCGACACCCGACGAAAACATCATGCCCAGGATGAGAATGACCATGATGTCTTTGATTCGGCGGCTGACCGCAGCGATCAGCATCAGGATCAGCGCCGAGCCGATCCAGGCAGCGCCCGCAATGCCGAGGGTGGAGATTAGCGGGTGTCCCGTGAGGCCCAGAAGCGGAGCGCCCAGCAGGAAGATCGCTACGCCGAGGCTCGCGCCGGAGCTGATGCCCAGCACGTATGGTCCGGCCAGCGGATTGCGGAAGAGGGTCTGCATTTGCAGGCCGCTCACGGCGAGGGCGGCGCCGGCCAGCAGAGCGACTACGGCTTTCAGCAGGCGGATGTTCAGGATAATCTTCGTTGTGACGGGGTCGTTTCCGCTGCCCGTCAGTGCGGCGAGGACTTCGCGGATCGGGATGGGTACGGCTCCGACCGAGAGATCGACGACGAAAAGTACCGCCGCCAGAACTCCGAACAGGAGAAAGAGGATGCGCTGCCGTCGTTGCATCGGTTTAGTTCAGTTTTCGGTAATAGGTCGGTTCGGCATCCGTCAATTCCGGGTGGAAGATGCGGATCAGATCTTGCAGAATCAGGTCCGGGTGTATGACGCCCGATTCCCAGTAGTCGTTGCCGCCCGAGGGGTTGGTGCGCCGGTTGTTGTTATAGACCCTCCCTTCCCGCACGGGGCGCGTATCCATGAATTTGGGGACGATCTCCGCTAGTTCCTTGAGCGATGCGGCGGAGCCGACGTTGATCCAGCAGTCGGACATTTCGGCCAGCCGGTATGCCTCCTCCGTGTCGATGGGGCGCGACTGATTGCCCGTGTCCTGGGTATAGACGTATTGTCCTCCTGCGTCGGCGATCAGCCGGGCGACATAGCTCGAAGGCGGAGCCATCAGCCAGGAGTCGCCGTAGGGAGTGTTCAGCATGACGACGGGTTTTCGTTCGGCTTTCGCCGCGAGGGTTTTCAGGCTGTCGTAACGGAGGGGTATTTCGCGGAACACCTCTTCGCCCCGTTCGCGCATTCCGGCGATTTCCGCTACGGCCACGAGCCATTCGGCCTTGCCCAGCGGCGACTGTTCGAGGTACTCGCCCATATAGGCGTAGGGAATACCCAGTTCGCGGAGCTTGGGTTCCATGGCGCTGGCGCCGCTGACGCCGAACAGCAGCACGATGTCCGGGGAGAGCGAAAGCAGCCGCTCGTAGTTCATGTTGCCGTCGTAGCCCACGTCGCCGATCTGTTCCTTGTGCGAGGCGACGTAGGGGTTGCTGATGTAGTCGATGCCCGATACGCCGACTACCCGCTGCGGTTCGCCCAGGGCGTCGAGCATGGCGATGTAGGTCGAGGACATGCAGACGATGCGCCGGGCGTCGCCGTCGAGTACCTGTCCCGGAAAATCCGCCGGAGCCTGTTCGCCGTTGCGGGCGATGAAGAGCTGCGTTTCCTCGCCTTCGGCTCCCTGCCACGGGGCGTATGTCTTCAGTATCGTGCTTTTCATCCCTTCCGCTCCGAAAATTTCGAAGCCCGAGGAGTAGGCGGGGGCGTAGAGGCTGATGTCGAAATCCCCGAGCGAGGCGGCGGATCGGTGGTGACAGGCGGTTGCGGCCGCGAGGATCGCCGACAACAGGATATAAAGTAGTTTTTTCATTGTCAGAGTTTCGTTTTCAGCCCGGTCGGAGTTTCGAGGGGCGGTGCAAAGTTACTGTTTTTTATTCCGTTTTCCCCATTTAGGGCGGATGTCGAGGAAAATCTCGTAGTTCAGCCGGGGCATCGGGCGCGAAAGCACCGACTGATACTCTTCGTTGAAGAGGTTGTTGATGACTCCTTTAAGCGAGAGGTCGGCCCAGCGGAACGAGAAGGCTTTTTCGAGCGAAATGTCGCTCATGAAGTAAGGCTTCACACGTCCGATCTTGGTCTTCATATCGTTGTCCGAGGTGGTGAAACGCTCGCTGTAATAGCACCATTTGTAGGTGAACCGCCACGAACGGTAGGTCAGGTGCCCCGTTACCGAAGCCGAAAATTCGGGGATGTAAACGAGCTGTTTGCCGATCGCCTTGTCGTACCAGTCCACCGGGTCGCCGTGGTTGATCGAGGGGGTCCACGAGAAGTTGCCGTCGGCGCTCAACTGCCAGTCTTTGGCCAACTGTACGTCCAGCCCCGCTTTCACCTCCACGCCGTAGGCATGCACCTCCTTGACGTTTTTGGGCGTCCAGAATCCTTTGGCCGTAGGCAGCCAGACGATCCAGTTGTCGATGTAGGAGTCGAACCAAGTGGCTTCGCCCCGCAGGGTGTAAACTCCGTCGCGGCCCGTAGCGAACGACAGACCGGCGTCGTAGGTGAAGCCGTGCTCCTTTTTCAGGTCGGGGTTGCCGCCCGGCAGGAAGTAGAGGTCGTTCAGCGACGGGAAGCGGTAGTTGCGCGAAATGGAGGCCTTGGCGACGAGGTTGCCGCGTTTCGAGATCAGATAGTCGGTGAAGAAGGCCGGAATGATCGGTGTCCACTCCGAGCCGAACATCTCTTCGCGCAGGCCTATCGAAAGGCCCAGGCGCTCGGTGGGGCGGTAGCGGATCGACACGTATCCCGACAGTTCGATGCGTCCTTTGTCATAACCGACGGGCACTTTGGTTTTGTTGCCGTTGGGATCGGTCGGCTGCTGGTTATCCATCGGGATAATGTTTTTGTCGATGCTTCGTACCAGATGCTGGTGTGCCGAAACGGTTGCCGTGAAGAGCCACTTCTCCCCGAGGTAGTATTCTCCGTCCACCTGGCCGAAGAAGGTGTTGATCGTGCTGCGCGAGCGGATCATCTTCTCCATTTTTCCGTTGCCGAGTTCCCGTTCGTAGTCGTAGGCCATCCAGGTATGGATATAACCGGCTTTGACGCCCACTTTCCACTTTTTGCGCAGGTGATCCCACGAAAGGATGCTGCGCAGGGTTTGTTCGCGCTGTTGGTTCAGGTAGTCGTCGTTCTCCTTGTGATCGACCGACAGCATCGGAAGTCCCCGCTTCGAATTGACATACCAGGCCTGCAATCCGAAACGGTCGCCGTGTCCGGTATTGTAATAGACTTCCTGCAACGCGTGGAAATCGTGGTATGCACCGCTTTTGTTGCGTTCGATCGGGTAGTAGGAGCCGATGATGTTGTGGTCGTCGTCCAGGATAAGCACGTTTTTATCGTAGTTTCTGTACTTGAAGTCGTTTGGCGAGGAGGAATAGACGACGCGTGTCGAAGTTTGCCAGCGGTCGTTGCCGTAGGTGAGGCGCAAAAACTCGTCGAAAGTCGAAAACGAGCCGACACCCTGCGTGTATTGCAGGTTGAAACCGTCCGCATCGGCAGGGCGCGTGGAGAGCTTGACCGCCCCGCCCAGGCCGCCGCCCGCCTCATTGACCGAAGAGGTGCCGTGCAGCAGCGAGGCGTCGTCGATGAAGTAGGAGGGGATCATCGAGAAGTCCGTCATGCCCAGCATCGGGGAGTTGATTCGCATACCGTTCCACGTCACCTGCGTATGCGAGGGCGACGTACCGCGGAACGCCACGGTCGAAAGGGTGGCGCGGCCGTACTGTTTGACGAAAATCGACGTGTTGAAAGTCAGGATGTCCGCCATCGAGAGTGCGATGTTTTCATGCAATATCGTAGTGTCGAGCTGGGTTTTCTGGATGCCGATCTCCTTCATCGGCCGCCGTGCCGTGACATTGACTTCGCGGATGGGAACGGCATACGAAGGATTGCCGTTCCACCACTCGCTTTTTTTGATTTTCTCCTCCTGTGCAAGCCCGGTGAGCGTTGTGAGGCACAGTACGATTGTCAATAGGTGTTTCATCATTTGGATTCGGCTCCGGTTTCGCCGTCGAGCATTTGTTGATATGTAGGGTTATAGCTGCAGTCTGTCACGCTCCAGGTCTGTTCGGAGAGTCGGGGAAGGACCTGCGTGAAGGTCGAGAAATCCGTTACCGACGAGAGGTTGCCGATGCGGATCGCCCCGGCAGCGGTCAGGGCGGAGAAATCGAGCGTTGCGACCGACCTGTTTTTGTAGGCCGTGTGTCCGACGCTGATTTCTCCCGCGACGCTCTGCAGGGAGGGGAAGCGGAACGCGACGGCCCGGTCGGTCGATGTGTTCCAGGTGGATACCAGCATGCTGCCGTTTACCCGTTGCAGGCTCGGCAGGATGAATTCACCCGCGCAACCCGAAGGCATCGTGTAGAGGGCGTAGTCGTCTGCCGGATCATCCGAAACGGGCTCTCCGTTGCCGACGGTTTCCAGCAGCGGAAATTCGAGGACGGTGAACGACGAGGCACCTACGTAGAACGAGAGCTGCCGGCCGACGTTTTTCAGCCGGGGAAACGAAGCCGAATTCGCTTCGCCTGCCTTGCCGCAGTTGCGGCAGAGAAGCGTTCCCCGCACTTCGACGAGATTCGGCAGCGAGAGCGTGAACGGGGCTTGCGATCCGCAATTTTCGATCGTGAGGTCATCGCAGCTTTCCGTCGGCAAAGAGAGTTCGGAAACATGCGTGAATCCGGCGATCCGCAGGGTATCGAGGTTTTTGAACCCGGTGATTCCGAAAGGCATCGCTTCCGGTTGCGGCGTCAGCGACGAGGCGTCGATCCGCAGCGAGCCGCCGAAATCGCCGCCCCGGAGCTCCGTCAGTCGCGTCGCGGCGACCAGACGCAGGTCGAGCGTACTGTTCGGAGAAAAAGTGCATCCCGAGAGATCCAGTACGCCTTCGAGCGACGACAGGTCGTCGATCGACAGGTCGCCTGAAATGGCTTTGAGCGCCGGAAGGAATTCCCCGAAATCCTTGATCGCGGGGAGCGTTGCCAGGCTAACGTCGCCGTCGAAACGCTCCGCTTTCGGGAAGGATAATGTTTCGATGGCCGGACACCCCGTAATTTCGAGCGATCCGGCGTCGGTGAGTGCCGGCAGCAGGACCGATCGCAAAATAGGGCAGTCGGTGACGGTGATGTTCCCGGTGGTTTCGATCAGCGGAAATTCGAACGTATTGGCCAGAGCGAGATGTTCGTAGCGAAGCGCTCCGGCCTGGGTCAGAACACCGAACGTGGTGCCCAGTCCCGATAACCGGTCGAAGCGGGAGAGGGTAAGCGTCCCGTCGATGCGTTGCAGTTTCGGAAAATACATCTGTTCGCACGGGGCTTTGGCTTCGTCTGCGGTCGTTCCGATCAGCGTCATATTCCCGGCAACGGTGGTCAGCTCGTCGGCCGTCAGTTGGAGCAGGGCGTCCGACTGGAGGACGAAGTGCCCGGCGACGCTTTGCAGGGATTTGAAATCCGCCGTTTGCAGAGCCGTGCCGTAGACGCACAGGTCGCCTTTGATCTCTTTCAGGGCCGGGAGTGAAAGCTGCCTGAGCGTTTCGTTGGGATGGGCCGCGCTGCCGATCCGCAGCGATTCGCAGGCGGTCAGGTTTTCCAGTCCGGCCAATGTTTCACCCGTATAGGCGGCGGTGATCGTCAGGTCGCAGCGGACCGAAACGAGGTTTTTCAACCCGTCCAGATTCGTGACGGGGTTTTCTTCGTCCTCGCCTCCGATGGTGAGGTTGCCTTCGACGGTGTTGATTCCGCTCCGGGCGAAAGCGTCCACTTCGGCCTGCGTCCGAAGTGTCAGACTGCCATCGGTCGCAATGTCGGTGCGCTCTACCGTATAGAGGTAGGTGCGGTCGTTTTGATTGTCGTAGGAGCTGACCAGAAACTGCCACTCCTGGTCCCAGTCGGCGACAGTCGCCGGGTCGGGGTAGATCGAGGCGTGCTCGCATAATTCGTAGGATACCTGCGCGTCTTCCAACGATACGTTGTAGGGGATGCTTACCGTAATCCGGCCGTCGCGGATGACGGCCGGGTAGGTGTCGGCGCCGGTAGTCAGCGAAAACGATACTATGTAGTTGTCGCTGCCCCAGGGCAGTTCGGTCTTCTCTTCGCTGCATGCCGTGCACAGTAGTGCGAGGCAGCAGATTATACCTGTTATTTTCATATTCCCGCCTATTTGCCCTGGTTGATGTTTTCGTCCGTAAATCCGAATACCTCCGTGGAGTTCTCGCCCAGCCAGCCGGCTTTGGCATTGACGCCGGTCTGTACCCGGATGAAGTCGATGTATTTGAGGTTGGCGGGCTGTCCGTTCTTATCGACCGCGTTCGAGATTTTGAAATAGACCTTCATGGCGCCTGCTGCGGCATTGTCGTCCTCCGAAAGACGGTCGTTGCCGAAATTGTCGGCGTAGCCCCAGTCGTATTCGCCATTGACCCAGTAGGAGCCGTTGCCCGACTGGTCGTAGGTGCGGCTCTTCAGGCAGGGACCGTAAAGCGTATAGCTGTCCGTGCCGATCCACGCCGGGTAGTAGCTGGGCTGGTCGTGGTACTGTTTCAGGTAGTCGATCTTGCCCTTGACGCCCTGGTTGTCCTTCCATTGTACGTCGGCTCCCGAGTAGGTCGGCCGGTAATAGGTGACCGCGTAATCCTGAACGGTCTCCTCTTTGCCGTATTCCGATCCTTTGAGTTCATACCATTCGTCGTCGGGCAGGGTGTTGCCGTTGGTGTCCTGCATCACATAGACGATACCCGGTTCGGACGAACCCTTGAAGGCGTTGCCCGTGATCGAGAAGTTGTAGCCTCCCTTGTATCCGGACGAGGAGTTGTCGATGCTGTGGTCGAAGCCCACGACGATGTAGCCGCCCCAGCCGCCGAGCGATACCCAGGTATTTTTCTTCATCCGTTCTTCGGCGTAGGCGACTGCCGCTTCGGGACTGGTTTCCGTACCGGTGAATCCGCCCGAAACCAGTTCGTTGATGAACTGTCCCGGGGCCGGCGTATATTCGTACACCCGGTCCCACGTCGCGCTGCTGGCTCCCGAAGCCGGGCGGCGGTGCGACTCTTCTTCGCTGTGGCATTCGACGGTGAACTCCAGCGTAGCCCGGGTTTCATTGGTGCGCGTGATGCACTTCGAGAGGGTCATTTCGGGTTCGTCGGTGGTATCCGTTACGGTGAAAACGATCTTTTTGATTCCCGTTTCGGTCGGGGTATAGGTGTACGAAAGCTCGGTCCCGACCTCTTGTCCGTCGATCGTCCAACTGAACTTGGGGTTGGTGCCGTTCCAGATGAATGGCCGCAGAGTGATCGTGCGGTCGAGCGATACGGTGCGGGTCAGACCGTCGTATTTGCGTCCGATAGGTACCGCCGTAACCGATACCGCCAGTGCATCGACCACCTCCACCTCGATTGTCATTTCGTCCGAGCCGTCCTCGTTTTCCGTGCGCAGGGAGACTTCGTATGTTCCGGCGATCTCCTCGCAGAATTCATAGACGGCCTCATCGCCGACCGGTTCGGCTTCGGACGGCGCAGCGTCCAGAGAAAAGTGCTGTTCTCGGCCGACTGTACGGTGGGCGCGAATTCGTATTTGCGTCCTTTCACGACCTCCAGCCCGTCGGTCTGCATGGGGAAAGAGATCAGGGGCGGCAGCAGCTCCTGTACCTCGACGAGAACCGTTTCGACGGTCGTGCCGTTCGGGGTGGTTACCTCCAGGTCGATGTAGTAGCCGTTGACGCCTTCCGAAATTTCATTGCCGGAATCGAACCGGTAGGGGAGCTGCGGTTCGGTCGAGATGATTTTGCCCGTTTCTTCCAGTTTCCATGAGTAAACGGCCCGATCGACGAACTGGTAGGAGGGCGTAATGGTGAACTCCCGGCCGACCTTGACGGGATAGACGGCCGGGTCGGTGTCGAACGTGATGATCGGCACCTGTTCGACATCGGTGGTGATGAGCTCGTCCTTGTTGCAGGCGACCGCCGTCAGAGCGAGCAATATGAAATAGATCCGTATTTTGTTCATGGATGATGATTCTTATTATATGATTAGCGCCAGCAGAAGGCGCCGGGGATGATCCCGACATAGAATTCGTCGAGCAGTTCGCCGTCGGGCGAATAGCGCAGTACGACACCGTTCTGCACGTAATCGATCGCGTCGGCGATATAGACTTCCGAATTGACAGGGTTGATCGTCAGTCCGTAGTAGAGCGTATTGTTGTAGGGAAGGAATGGTTTTACCGGAAACTTGTCGGCCGTTACCGGCAGGCGCCAGACCGCCTTGTTGATGAAGTAGAGCGTGTCGCGTGTGCCGTTGAGCTGCACTTCGGAGGGCCAGTCGCCGAATTTGAACTTGAACTGTTTCTCGATCTTGCGGGTTGCGGCGTCGATGCAGTAGAGCGATGGCGCCTCGTGTCCGTAGGGCGAACCTTCGTAGCCGCCGTCGGTCACCGTCCAGATCTTGTTGTACTTGTCCATGACCAGCGAGGTGGGCTGGATGCCCACGGTGATCTGGTCGCAGACCTTGTCGGTTTCGGTGTCGATCACCAGGATTCGGTTCTGGTACGACCAGCAGTTGGTGAAGACGTATTTGTCGTATTGCACCATCTGTTCAGTCGAACCGGTTTCGAAATCCATATCCGTTTCGACATAGCCGGTGATCTGGTAGGTCTTGGGATTGACGATGTAGATGCGCGGATCCCAGATTTGGGTGACGTAGGCTTTTTCGTCGCTCAGGAAATGGATGTAGCGGGGCGAAGTGAAGCCCGTGATGCGTCCCACCTCCTTGAAGGTGTTGATGTCGATCGCATAGATCACGCCCGAGTTGTTCACTACGATCCAACCGATACCGTTGCGGATGACCATCGACTGCGCGACGTCGCCCAGCTTGATGGCGTTGGCTCTGGCGAAAACTTCATTCTCGACATGTTTTTTCTCCGGATCGTAATAGGAGAGCGAGGCATTGCCGTACATGAAATTCCCTTCGTTGGTGATGAAGAGCCCCTTGCCGGTCACTTCGTCGCCCGAACCTATGTTGTCGATTTCGAAATCCTCTTTCTCTATCGGTCCGTAATCCATGCACGACACGGCCAGCGCCGCGCATGCACAGATTACGATTCCTCTTTTCAACCCATTGAACATAAGTCTATCTGTTTATCCATTCGTCCGAGAAACGGTAGGCGAAATCCACGCCTGCCGGACTCGCTTTCTTCTGGTAGAAGCTCGAAAACTCCAGGGCATCGCTCCGCGATACGTCATAGACATGGACGGCGCTCTGCGTATAGGTCGATTTGCCGACCCATAACTGTTCGGTCGTCGGGTGTACGCCCATGTAGCCGTAGATGATGTCGCCGCCCGAATGATCCGCATCGAGGTCTGCCGTGATGTAGTCCCAATTGACCTTGCCGGTTTCGTAGTTGTAACGCATCGCTTCATAGGCGCTGAAGTCCTGTTTGCCGATGAAATAGAGGTGCGGCTGCGTGAAGCTCGCACACATCTGCACTGTCGGCGAAGCCGTGCCCGTGCGCAGTTCGATCTGTTCGGGCAGGTTCGTTTCCGAAACGACCTCGCCGTTCGCGTCCAACGCTACGATCATAGCCGGTTTGGTGAAGCTCGCCGCACCGGTCATGCCCGAGTTTCCGGTAAATTCGCCCGTAAAGATAGCATAAATTTTCCCATCGTAACCCTTTGCGAGGTCTTTCACCTGGCGGTTTTCGTAGGTGACGGTTTTGATTACGGCATCCGTCGCGGGATCGAGGACGATCACCGAATTGCCGCGTCCGGCGAAGACCTTGCCGCGCGAGAAGATCATGCGGGCCTTGGTCGCCCCCGTTTTCGTGAAGACGCCGAATGTACCCGGGATGTCGCTCGTACGGATGATATTGGTCTGAAGGTCCACGATACGGATGCCCGAATGGGATTCGTTGTCGGCCGTGGAATATTGGATGTAGGCTTTTTCGGGACTTACGACCACGATGTGCTGCGGCCAGCAGAGGGTCGATTTTGAACTTTGGGTGGCACCCGTAGAGGTATCGATGTTTGCGTAGAACGGCATGTCGCGTGCCACGAGGCGTTTCATCGTGTGGGCATCGCAGACGACGAAGCGTCCGTCGCCGTTGAATGTAGTTCCCATGCTGCTTGTCTTGCCGTTTTGGGTAATGAAGTAGATCTTGCCGTTGGCCAGGTACATATCCTGAAGGACGTTGCCGATTTCGTTGTCGTTGATCTCCTCGTAAACCTTTTCATGATAGCGCATGTGTTGGTCGAAATAGACGATCGTGCCGTTCTCCGAGGTCATGTTGCCCTCTATGAGGACGAACGTGCCTTCGGGATGGGTGAAGTCGAGCACGTAGTACTCCTGCGAGAGGATCGGTTTGTCGTCGGACTGGATCGTTACGGTGTTTTCCAAATCCATTCCGTCGGTGTATTCCGCAGGAGGAGCGATCAGGAGCGAACGCCGTGCGATATCGAAATCGGCCGTCCAGCCTGCCGGTGCCGATGTCATTTCGACCGTGGGAATCCATCCTCCGGCCGTCAGTGCATACGCTTCCGAAGCGCCGTATTTCATACAAACGGGTTCGTCCGAATCCTCCAGCCCCTGAATTTCGAGGCTGCCTCCGTCGCGCTTGGTAATCTCGGTCGTCAGGCGGTAGATACGGCCCGCTTCGAAATTGCGTCCGGTTTTGGTCTCGGTATAGACGCTGCCGTCGGCGAAGGTGTAGGTTACGTGTATTTCCTCTGCGCTGCAATCCGCCGGATAGACGACCGCTGCGGCGAATACGCTCGCGGTGCTGCTCGTCGCGGGCAGTTCGACACCCTCCTTGCCGAACGAAAGCGTTACGGCGTTGTTCGCATCGGTCGCATCGCTGAATCCGGTGCCGTCGAAGGTGCGCGTACCGGTCAGTACGGTCGAGGCGTCGGTCGCTGCCAGCGTGACGGAAACGAGCTTCTCCTTCACGTCCTGCGACCAGGGGTTGAACCAGACGTAAGCGGTGGCGTGCGAGAGGGTGAATCGTCCTTCGGAGTCGGTCGTGGCATAGCCGAAATCGCCGTTCGGTCCGAGTTGCAGTTTGCCCGGCTCCGCCTGGCGTTGTTCGGTCGGAACGACGGCTTCGGCGTCGGTGCCGGTCATGTTGTAATAAATCCGGTAGGGTGCAGCCCCCGGGAGGTTCGTGAATCCGAAGTCGGCGACATTGCCGTCCGTTCCCGCTTCGGCGCTCTGTACGCCGCCTGCCCAGATTCGGTCGCCGGTGCTCCATTGAAATTGAATTTCGGTCCCGTCGCCAGGCACGAATTGAGTGCGGCTCGCGGTGCCGGAAATACCCGTGAGGGCTACCTCCCGTCCGGGTTGGGGACCGACTTCGGGAAGTTCCTCGATGTCCGAGGTGCAGGCCGCCAGGCCGAGTCCTGCGAGGATGTATAGTAATTTTTTCATGGCGATTCGATTAAATGCGGATGAAAATGCCTGCAATCCGGGGAGGATTGCCGACATTTTCACCGCGCGATCATTCTATTTTAGTGTTAGCCTTCCACATCGTATTTGAAAGTGAATCCATAGGCGTCGGTAGCCAATTCCGCCCACGAAGAGTCGGCGTAGGCGCCCGTACCGCCGACCGGATCGGTCGATTTGGGTAGGTGGATGACTCTGTTTTCGGCCGGGACATCCTTGCCTGCGTGGTCGTACCACGAACCGCCGAACGGACCGGTACCGTAGTCGTCCTTCAGGGTCGGCGGCGTAGTCGAGCGGCAGGTGATGTCACCCAGCAGGGGACATGCGCCGCCCATGTAGCTCGTGCCGGTGAAGCTGTAGGCATTGATCGTCTTCATATTCTTGCCGAACGATACTTTGGCCAGTTTGACGCATCCGGCAAACGCGTTTTGTCCGATCGTTTCCGTTGCATCGGGGAAGGTGATTTCGGTCAGTTCGGCGCATTTCTGGAACGCGTAGTCCGAAATGGTCACCACTCCGGTGCCGAGATCGATCGTCGTGAGGGCCGTGCAGCTCGCAAACGCGTTGCCGTTGATCTTCGTGACGGAATTGGGCAGGGTTACGGAGGTCAGTTTGGTGTTCTGGAACATGTAGTTGCCGATTTCGGTCACACCCTCCTCGACAGTCACGCTGACGAGCGATGCGCAGGAGTCGAAAGCGTTCGATCCGTAGCTGATGTCTTTCAGTACCGTTACCGAAGTCATGCCCGTTTTTTGGAAGGCCGCCGAAGCGGTCGCCGTGACGTTCTGCGGGAATACGATGCCTGCGAGGTTCGCATTCGACTTGAACGAATTCGGGAAAGTTGTCGATTCATAGACGACTTCGGAGAAATCCACCGTGGCAGGGGCTGCGAGAGCCAGAACTGCATCGGCTACGGATTTCATTTGAGCGGTCGTCATCACCGTATTGTCACCGGCCGTCTTGACGTACAGCGTAGTGAAGGTTTGCGGAATTTCCGATTTCCAGGGATCTTCGCCGGAAGCGCGGTAGTAAAGGCCTTCGCTCAGGTAGTCGGGACCGAGCGCCTCCATCGTATAGCCGCTGGCGGCTGTGGTCCAGGAGGAGTAGGCTTCGACCGACGCAACGTGGAACGTTTTGGAGCCTTGGACCGAAGTACCCGCGCCGGAGAAACTGTCGGCCTGTACCGCAGGGGCCGTTGTCGGTTCCGCATAGACGTCTGCGAGCAGTGCGGCGTTTTCGAAGGCCTTGCTGCCGATCGAGGTCAGCGTGTTGCCCGAGATGGTCAATTTGGTCAGTTTCGACCAGTTCGCGAAAGAACCGGCGCCGATCGTGGCGATTGTTTTCGGGATGGTTAGGCTCTCGATCGCGTTGTTTGTTGCGAAAGCATTGTCGCTGATGGCGGTGAGGCCTGCACCGAATTGGAGCGTAGCGATATTGGGGTTGTTGCTGAAGGCTCCGTCACCCAGCGTGGTAACGTTGTCGGGCAGGGCGAGTGCCGTCAGGCCGCAGTCGGCGAAAGCACGATCGCCGAGGGTCGTCACACCGGTGCCCAATGTCAGGGTCGCCAGTTTGGAGCAGCCGTCGAAAGCGCTCGTACCGATCGTTTCGATCGACTTGGGGATGGTGACGGTCGTGATCGAAGTACAGCCTGCGAACATTTCGGCCGGGATGGTCGTTGCCGAACCGAGGGTAATGGCCGTGAGTTCGGTACAGTCGCGGAAGCTCTTTTCGCCGAGTGTCGTGGCAGAAATTTTTGCCGAGGTAAGACCGGTACCGGCGAATGCCTCGGT
>ENA-OPSK01002009-OPSK01002009.1-human-gut-metagenome-genome-assembly--contig:-NODE-2009-length-13239-cov-4.963289_pt1 | contig 13239 bp, 9 predicted proteins | sample MGYA00241807_ERZ501905 | MGnify/ENA primary metagenome ERZ501905 (study PRJEB25962, sample SAMEA2042111) | human gut metagenome | biome: human gut; feature: human-associated habitat; material: faeces...
AGCAGCGTGAACGGCTGAATCACATCGAGCAGTACCTTGCTTGCCGTGTACAGGCTGCCCCAGAAAATCGTGGTCAGCGCAAGCAACAGGCAGGTTGTTTTATCGTTCTTTTGTTGTTGCACAGTTTGTCAACTCCCCTTTTGTGCATTCTGAGTTAATTGTAGCACTATTTCAGCGAGTTGAACATAGGACGATATAATTTTTTAGTGATTCTGCATTATGCTACTCCCACTACGTTCTCCGCACTTCACTCTGTATATACGATAAAAAAAGAGGACCCCAAGGTCCTCTTTCTCGCGCTTTAATAAACGTACTCGAACTCGAACTCTCCGATCACGACCGGAGCGCCCTCCTCGATGCCCATTTCCTCCAGCTTGGCGTAAATGCCTGCAGACTGGAGCATACGATCCATATACTGGCGGGATTCGTAGTCATCGATATTGACCGAGCCCCGGTTGAAAGGAATCGTGCCGTCGTCCACCACGTTGATATGCTCGTTGCAAACTTTCTTGTTCAGTTGATCAGAGAAAATAGAGGTGTTCTTACGGTTGAAATCCGCCTCGAAAGCATGGCCGATCGCCTCGTGCAATAAGATGCCAGAGCCACCGGCACCCATGACAACGGGCATTTCCCCGCCTTTTGGCTTGATCGCCTGAAATAAGATAGAGGTCTTATCCACCGCCTCTTGGGCAAGCTCGTCGATCAGGTCGTCCGTCAGGAATTCCGCTCCCATACGAAAAGCCCGTGCGGCGTACGAGTTCTCGATCTTCCCGTTATCCTCCATGATGCAGACGGCGCTCAAGGCGCTCATCGGGCGATAATCGTAATAAATCTGCCCTTCCGAGTTACAGAATAAGATATGAGAGGTCGTGTCTCCCAAAGAGGCCATCACCTTGGTGACCCGATTGTCCTTGGCGAATATCTGATCGTTCAGTTTCTGCAAGAAAGGCATCTTGTCATTAATGGCTATCTCGTCCCAAGGTGTTTGTACGCTATAGAAATTGTTCGTATGCTTTTCTTCCGTTAAGTTGATAGGAGCGGTATTCGCTGATCCGGTGGCGATACGCGCGGCCGTACGAGCCGCCTTTAGCATCTCGTCCAAGCTGACGTTCTCCACGTAGGCATATCCCGTTTGGTCGCCGGACAAAACACGTACGCCCATCCCGAAATCGATGTTAGATGAGGCACGGTTTACGGCACCATCCTGCAACCCTACGTTGTTCCTGTATGAATGCTCGAAAAACAAATCGGCATAATCCCCGCCTTTCTCCAAGGCTGCCGCCAATACTTTCCTCAAATCCCCCTCACTCACCTTGAAATAATTCATGGCGAATGAAATACCGGCTGCTTTATCACTCTCACTACCGGTGCAACTTCCTAGTAAGGAAGGAGCCGCTAATGTTCCAAGCATAACCATACTTCCTGTTTTAATGAAATCACGTCTGTTAATATTCATGTTGTTGTTGTTTAGCCCAATCCATCACGTTTGCGGGTGGACGTTGATTCAATAACTCTTTTTTCATAAAGTCCATGTAAGGAGCTACATGCTTGAAGAATTTCTTGTATCCCTTACATAGATAATTTAGTCCCGGCTCCCCATTCGGCGTATGGAGGAACCGGTTTTTCGGGCACTCCCCATGGCAAGCGAAAAGATATTCGCATTCCTTGCATTGCGTAGGGAGCTTATCTTCTTTATCCGTTCCAAACTTTTGTTGTACCGGACTGTACATCATCTCCGTCAATGTCTTTGTTTGGATATTCCCGAGTTTGTATTCCGGGAATACGAAATGGTCGCAAGCGTACACGTCGCCATTGAACTCCATTACCCCGGCGTGACCACAATGGCGGGCCAAGGAGCAGACCCCGGGTTGCTCGCCTACCCAGTTGGCCAAGGTGGAATCGAATAATTGGATGTAGAACTTGCCGACATCCTCTTTCAGCCACTCGTCGAACAAGGCGCAAAGGAAATCCCCCCATTTCTCGCTATCTACCGAGAACGGAGCTAGCTCGATCGCTGCGTCTTGCTCCTCGGGAGAAGATAGCTTGGTACCTTCCTTGTGCCGGCCGATACGCTCCACGATCGGGGCGAATTGGATGAAACGGCAATCCAGTTCCTTGAAGAAATTATAGAATTCCAGCGGATAATCCACGTTATAATCATTCACGACGGCCATGGCGTTATATTCTACCCCATGTTTTTTCAGCAACTCGATTCCCTTCATCACCTTATAGAAAGAGGGGAGTCCCTGCCGGTTCCTACGGTATTCGTCGTGGAACTCTTGCGGGCCATCGATAGATACACCCACCAAGAAATTATTTTCCTTGAAAAATTGGCACCACTCATCATTCAATAGGGTACCATTGGTTTGGATACAGTTGTCTATTTGCCGTCCTCCCGCATATTTACGCTGCAACTCCAAGGCTTTTTTATAGAAGCTGATCGGCCGCATCAGCGTCTCGCCTCCATGCCATGTAAACAAGACTTCTTGCATGGTTTGGCATTCCATGTATTCCTTGATGAACTTCTCGAGTATCTGATCCGTCATGATGTGATTCTTCACGTCCGGATAGAACTTACTTTTCTCAAGGTAATAACAATACTCGCATGCCAAATTACAAACAGAACCAACCGGTTTCAACATGATGTAGACCGGCTTGGCGAAAGGGGAAATATAGGAACTATTCATGGTATACTATTAGATATTACATTTCTATTTCAACTCGAACTCGCTAAGCACGATTTTTTGTTTTAGCTCGCTGAACGTTTGATCTGACTTAGTCAGTGTACGGAAGGTATATTTATCCCCGTATGTGGAAAGTACCTTTTCCATCTCATTTTCTCCGATCAGGAAATAACCTTTGGCGGGTGTTTCTTTATCGAAGTCATGGAAGATATTTCCCATATAGAAGTTTAATCCGTACAGATTCCGATAAATACGAAGGTTATTTACGACATATACATTCTCTTTATTCAATGGAAACTCTTTCAGGATACGTTCAGCGAAAACACGGCAAGAATCCCCTTCACGAATACCTCTCATAATGACACCGTCGATTAATAAATTAACCGAGAATGTCAAGGCTATCGTAGCGTAGAGGATCTTGATATTTATTTTCTTGAACATCTGGTAATAGACCGTTCCTAATATCAATAGATTTATGAAGATAATACAGATCGTAAGCGCACTGGGGTGAACTAATACTTTTGATACCATTTGTACCATGTCCAAGGTCGATGCGTTTTGTGTATATTGACCGACGATACCAACAGGATCAATAATACCGAATACCGTAAGCAAGATCGCTATCATGACGACACTTACTACGGAAGCTAAAAAGGCAGCGAATACCCGAGTTACTTTCGTACGGTATTCTGTAATATATAAGGCATACTGAGCCAAGAACAAGGCAATGAACGGATAAGCCGGCATTAAATATACGCTTCGTTTACTGGAAGGGATCGAATAGAAGAAAAGGATGCCGACTAAAGCAACCAAACTAAATAAACGAACTTTTTCCATGGAGCGGATACGTTTCCACGTATTCTTTAAGATCTCTTTAATTGGTTGCTCAGGCTTGCTAAGTTTCAGCCCGAATAAAGAGAAGAAAAAGAAAATAGTCCAAGGTATAAAGCCTGCCGCCAACGTCATGAAATTGTACCAAACACCATTCTCATGCCCCAGATCATAGGAAATTTCAGGAGTGTTTAGGTGTAAGAAACGAGCGAAATTCTCCGCTAATACGACATTAAGGAACTCATCTCCACCCTGCTTCCATGCAGCGGTATACCACAACATCGGTAGGAATAAAGAGGAAATTCCCGCATATAATAAAGTCTTGAATATGGTGAGATAACTGTATTGACCTAACATTAATAGATAAATGCCGAATACGAATAGGGGCAATACTACGCCTACCGGTCCTTTGGTCAGAACGGCGCATCCTAATAATAAAGGTATGAATATGGGAAGTCCTTTCAGCTCTAATTTATCTTCCCATCGATATAGCTGGAAAAGCCCTATGACGATGAAAGTAGTGAGCAACATATCCACCCGAGTCGTCATGGCCGCTCGATGTATCTCTACGCAGGTGACCAATAGGAGGGTCGCTATGAATGCCTCCTGAAACTTTACGATTCGTTTACCGAAAAAGACCAATACGAACCCGATCAAGGTAATAAAGGCTAAAGCCGATGGCAAGCGGGAGGTGAACTCGGAAACATATCCCTGTGGATAGGAGAAAGCAGCCATTAACCAATGCGCCATCGGTGGCTTAAAAGCGAACTCGTTCGCGTAAGATTGTGGCAAGACCCAATTACCTGTCTCAAGCATGGAGATCGCTACGGCCGCTTCCCGAGGTTCCCCTTTGGTGGAAAAGTCGCCGAGGCCGATCCAAGGTAACACAGATATAATACAGATTACTACCATCATGGTTACCGGCTTTTGCAAGTAAAGATATTGAAGTGTAGGTGTACGCATATGACAATTAATATATAGGGCTTTGGCCCATTAATGTTATAAAACAGTTTGCAAAAGAACAATTTTTTATGGACTTTCCCCGCATTTTTAGAAACTTTTTATGTGCCCAATGAATGTTTGATAGCCTTTCGTATCGCTTCCGCATCCTCCTTGTTTTCCTTTAATATGGAGAGAATCAGGTTTAAATAACTCTCTTTGTTACTGATACCGCAGATCGCGCATAGGCGGCTCTGTGGTAACATACCTTTTTGATTATAAACACGGAGGATGCTTTTGTAGTTCTCCGTTTCTATATAAGACTCGAATTCTTCTTTTATGTTTTTGTATATTTCTTCCGCATGGATGTTCAGACGGATACTCTCTACATGTTCGGTTAATTGCTCCACCGTCGTTATCTTGCGATCAACGGTAGTCTCCAGTTTTTTACGGACTTGATGTTTGGCATGAAGGATTACTTGCGAGTCCAGTTCTTTTTGGAAAAGACGTACTACGTTTTCTTTCACTTGCTTGAAAACATCGTCCGGATCTTTCATCAACCGTTTGGCGACCGTCTTGATCACATCCTCTATCATCAATAGGTTCTCCACTTCCGCTACGTCCGGTACATAAATATGTTGTTCCCGTAGATAGTTTATTTCTCCTTGCGTACGCCTGTCACGATCTACGATACCTTTGCTATCTAATGTATGGAAGTCTTTCAGTTGGCCGAACGCTTTGGTTGTCTCGATTACTTTTTGGCAACCACCCATCGGTTTCACCAAATAATCGGGGAATATGAAGGGGTAAAGCTTACTGTCGATACTGTTCGTGTCGGTCCCTTCGATAAACAAGATCGGTTTCCGGCTGCCAAGTATTTCCATATATACTTCTTCCGGGAAACTTTCATTACTCTCGATCAACTCGTAATCCCATACGGAATGATCTGCGTCGTAAGAACGAATCCATATCCGTTTGCTGTCGGAGCGGGAGGTGGCGAAATCAATGTCATGTGTGAGATAAACAAACGTACAGTCCGGGCGTATCGCCTCAATCTCGTCCCAAAGCTGGTTCTTTATGGAGTTGTGGAGAAGGGTTTCCGGCTCTTCGATCACGAGCAAGGCGTTCGGGCATGCGCATAATGCGGCCCCAATCAAGTAGAACACCAGTTTCTCGCTATCGCTCATGCGTCCGGCGGTGTAGGAATTTGAATCACGCCCCGTGGATACAAGCTCGATAAATCCCGACTTTCGTATCAGGCGATTATGCGGAAACATCTTTTCCCAGATCGCTTGTATAATATCTATCTTGGTGATCGGAGGATCTACTTTGTTATTAGTTTTGCTGGCTTCCTTGAAATTGACTGCCGCCTCGAACTCCTCGCTCTGGAGTTGCAAAATCAGTTTCTCGTATTCAGAAATACGTGGCATGAACAGTCGTTCTTTGATCATAGACTGTAAACGTGCGAATTCATTGGAAGCCGATAATTTAGATTCGTCATCGCTGATGAATAAGGCATGTATACCGGATATTCTTTTCGCTTGACCCGCATATCTCTCCAATAAATCTCTGCCAAAAGAGCTTTTCCCCGCACCGTTCGCTCCGATCACGACTAATATCTTCGTGTCTAGCATGATGGGATGTGTCACATTAACTTTCGTTGGGAGTGTTAGTTCCATACATGTTATTGATTAGGTTTTCAAAGATAAGCTTTTTCTTTGAAAGTTCGCACGAGACCTGAAAAATAAAGTGCCTTTCCCGAAACATCCTTAAAGACGGGAAAGGCGCTTTTATTAAAACCTTAGCAGAGTTTTTTCTTATTTGCTCTTCTCCAAGATAACGCGAGCGAGGCGAGCTTGTATTTGCATTAATGTATTAACATCCTCGTTCTCGAAATTGATGTCAGCTACTTTTAAACTTCTTTTGGAGACTACCGGAGCCGATTTAGCAGCCATTAATTCTTGTACTAATTCATCTACTTGCTCTTTGATTTTCTCTGCCTTTTTTGAATAATCTACTGTACGTGCCATAGTTCTTTTGATATTTTATTTTATGAATACTATCGCAAAGATAATTACATTTTTATAATACACATAATAAAACGTAAATATTCTGTGCTATTTTTACGAAAAAGTCCGAGCTGCAATATTTTCGCAGCCCGGACTAGGTAATTATCGAGATGAATGTGTGTTATGCTTTTGTCGTATTCGTCTCGGATACGTCATTTTTTACTTCCCAATGGAACGGTTCGAATTCAGTGTTCGGATCTACCCAAGATGCTTTCTTAGACGCATAGATAATAAACGGTGCCGCAACGACAACTATTACACCGATGAAGAGAACGGCGAACCAAACCGTATTATTTCCTGTAGAAATCTGGCTAGGAGGAATGAAACTTAATACGAACGCTAATAAGGAACCACAGAATCCTAAACCTCCGATCAACCACATCAAGCCATTGCCACCTTTTCCGATACGGAAAGGACGACCTGCCTTTTTCATCTTATAACGTAATGCGATCGCTCCGGAGAACATCAACATATACATTATTAAATATAAGATCACCGTAAGCTGTGATAAGATCTGATAAAAGCTTTGTACGGATGGCATTACCACGAATAATAAGCTAAGAAGTGTAACAGCCGCTCCTTGGATATAAAGGATGTTTTTCTGTACGCCGATCTTATTGGTCTTCTGGAAGAACGGGGGCAGATAACCTGCTTTACCAACTGCGAATATACCTTTGGAAGGACCAGCGACCCATGTCAATACTCCTGCTAATACGCCAAATGCCAAAGCGATAGCGATAATTGGAGATAACCATGAGGCATGAATGTACTTGAAGTAATTGTCGAATCCCACTAATAAACTTTGCGTAAGATTGATGTCTTTCTCTGGGATAATAATACCCAACGCAAAAGTTCCTAGTACGAAGATTACAACGGTGATCAAGGCACCGATAAATACAGCTTTCGGATAGTTTTTAGAAGGATTGTCAACGTCTTTCACGTGAATACCGCCCATTTCCATACCTGCGTAAAAAAGGAAGATACTTGCGGCTAAGACTAAGTTGTCGAATTTACTGAAGTCGGGGAAGAAGTTACTGTGGAAATCCATATTGGAATGCCCGCCAGTCGCTAGATATACGATACCTAAAATGATGAGTAAGGCCGCCGGGATGATAGTACCTACCATACCTCCAATTTTCGCTACTTTTCCAACCCAACTCAATCCCTTTAGTGAGATAAATGTAGCCAGCCAATAAATAATTAACACGATCGCTAACGTGTAGTATTTGTTATTCGCCAGCAGCATATCTTCGGGATGATCCATACCGATGAAGGCGATGGATACGGCTCCAAAAGTTAATACTGTCGGATACCAGATCGTACTTTCAATCCATTGAACCCAGATAGCCAGAAAGCCTAGACGTTTTCCATAGGCCTCACCTACCCAACGGAATACACCACCTTGTTTGTCTTGGAACATTGCCGCTAATTCCGCTGCCACCAAAGAGGTCGGGATTAAGAATACGATTGCTGCGAATAAGTAATAGAAAGCCGAGCTTAGTCCGTATACGGCTTCTGCTGGCAGTCCGCGTAAAGATACTACTGCCGTCACGTTCATGATTGCTAGGGTAAACACACCTAGCTTTACTGTCTTGTTGATATTTGCCATAGATTTATGTTTTAAAAATGAGAATTACTTCTCTCGTTTAAGTCTGAGTTTATAACAGCGAATCAAAGAAGATGTTTTGTTTTTGCTACGTAAAACTTGGTTAATTAACACATTTCGCTGTTTAAACAAATGGTATATGAGGTTTGTTGTCATAAACCAAAATGAAAAGGATTATAATTAAATAAATAGTAACGCTTATGAAAATGGCCGTATTTGATTTCGCATTGAGAAAGAAGGGGGTATATGGTGTGTTACATATCATTATACTATTGTTGTCGCTGTTCTTGGTTATCAGTATCTCCATCGATACATTTAAGAATATTCCCTTTTACACGCAAACTTCTTATAAGAAGATTCAATTATGGATCTGTTTGTTTTTTCTTTTCGATTTTGTTTTGGAACTTTTCCTATCGAAAGATAAATTACGTTATTTGCGAACGCACTTTATTTTCTTGCTCGTAGCGATCCCTTACCAAAATATAATAGAATATTATCATATTATCACCTCACCCGAGCTTAGTTATTTCTTACGTTTCGTTCCTTTGGTACGGGGCGGGTATGCGTTGGCGATCGTGGTGGGATGGTTATCGTATAATAAGGCATCCGGCTTGTTTGTTTCTTACTTGACGATGTTGTTGGCCACGGTTTATTTCTCAAGTCTTATATTTTTTGTCTTGGAGCATAAGGTGAACCCGTTGGTGGCTAATTATGGGGACGCTCTATGGTGGGCGTTTATGGATGTGACGACGGTTGGCTCTAACATATCCGCTATTACGGTTACGGGACGAGTCCTCTCAGTCGTATTGGCTGCTTTGGGCATGATGATGTTTCCAATATTTACGGTATATGTGACAAGCCTTGTCCAAAAAAGTAACGAGGAGAAAAAGAGGTTTTATGAGAACATACAGGCTCCTTCTCCCCAGCCAAAGGTGAAGGATAAATAGAAACCCTGGTTCCTTACGGTGGATACTGCGAGGTTTTCCCGTAGGGAGTAAATAGGCGGAAGGAAGTGGCTGAGATTACACTATGATTTGCCGGAAAGTTTGATTGGCTTCTGTTTTTTTCGTATCTTTACGGCCCCTAAAACCAGATAGGTAAAAGATGATAAAAGATAAGCAGGCATTGGAAGGCGGGCGCATATCCATACTTGGCGCACGTGTTCATAATCTGAAGAATATAGATGTAGAGATTCCGAGGAATAAGTTGACGGTGATTACCGGCATGAGTGGTAGCGGCAAGTCCTCATTGGCGTTCGATACGATTTTCGCCGAGGGACAAAGGCGGTATGTGGAGACATTCTCGGCTTACGCCCGGAATTTCTTAGGGAATATGGAGAGACCCGATGTGGATAAGATAACGGGCCTGAGTCCGGTTATCTCCATTGAGCAAAAGACAACCAATAAGAATCCTCGTTCCACTGTCGGTACGACTACCGAGATCTATGACTTTTTCCGTTTGCTTTACGCTAGGGCGGGAGAGGCCTATTCCTATTTGAGCGGGGAGAAGATGGTGAAATATACCGAGGATCAAGTCTTACGGCTGATCTTGGATGAGTACAACGGGAAAAAAACGTATCTCTTGGCTCCGTTGGTCCGTAATCGTAAGGGGCACTATAAGGAACTTTTCGAGCAGATACGTAAAAAAGGATATCTGAACGTCCGTGTCGATGGCGAGTTGAAAGAGATCTTCCATGGGATGAAGCTGGATCGTTATAAGATGCACAGCATCGAGGTGGTGATCGATAAGATGATTGTCTCCGAGGCAGACGAGCGTCGTTTGAAAGAGAGCTTGAAGATCGCCATGAAGCAAGGCGATGGCCTTGTGCTGATACTGGATGCCGAGACTAACGAGGTTCGCCATTATAGTCGTCGCTTGATGGACCCGGTGACTGGATTGTCTTACAGTGAGCCGGCTCCGCATAATTTCTCGTTCAACTCCCCTCAAGGAGCGTGTCCGAAATGTAAAGGCTTAGGACAGGTCAATTTGTTGGATATGGACAAGATCGTTCCCGATCCATCCTTAAGTATATATAGCGGTGGCATCGTCGCTTTGGGTAAATATAAGAATTCGTTGATATTCTGGCAGATTGAGGCGCTTTGCCAAAAGCATGGCGTGACGATCAAGACGCCTATACGGGATATTCCCGAGGAGGCGATGGACGAGATCATGAACGGTACGGACGAGCGGTTGCAGATCAAGAATGACTCGTTAGGATCGTCTAACTATTTTTTGTCGTATGAGGGAGTCGCCAAGTATATCTTGATGCAGCAGGAGAGCGAGGCATCCGCCTCGGCGCAGAAATGGGCGGGACAATTCATCAAGATGGCCACTTGTCCGGAATGTAACGGTTGGCGGTTAAATAAGGAGGCGTTGAGCTACCGGATAGCGGGAAAGAATATCGCCGAGTTGTCGGCCATGGATATCTCGGAATTATACGAGTGGCTGGAGGGTATCGAGGAGAAGCTGGACCCGAAACAGCTTCGGATCGCTACGGAGATATTGAAGGAGATACGCTCCCGCCTGCGCTTCTTGCTGGATGTGGGATTGGATTATCTTTCCATGAACCGGGGTTCCGCTACCTTGTCCGGTGGCGAGAGCCAGCGTATCCGTCTGGCTACCCAGATCGGAAGCCAATTGGTGAATGTACTTTATATATTGGATGAGCCGAGTATCGGTTTGCACCAGCGGGACAACGTCCGTCTGATTAACTCTTTGAAGCAATTGCGTGATACGGGAAACTCCGTGATCGTTGTGGAGCATGATAAGGATATGATGCTGAGTGCCGATTACGTGGTGGATATGGGGCCTAAAGCGGGCCGTCTGGGTGGTGAGGTCGTCTTTGAGGGAACGCCCAAGGAGATGTTGCGTGTAGATACCTTGACCTCTTCCTATCTGAATGGAAGCACGGAGATAGCCGTTCCTGCCGAGCGTCGGAAAGGCAACGGGCAGTTTATTACGATCAAGGGAGCCAGTGGCAATAACCTGAAGCATGTGGACGTGTCTTTCCCCTTGGGTACGCTTATTTGCGTCACGGGTGTGTCGGGTAGCGGAAAGTCTACCTTGATAAACCGCACGCTGCAACCGATCTTGAGCCAGCATTTCTATCGCTCGCTGGAAGACCCCTTGGCATACGACGCCATCGAGGGAATCGAGCATGTTGATAAGATCGTGAATGTGGATCAATCTCCGATCGGTCGTTCCCCCCGAAGTAACCCGGCTACCTATACGGGGGTATTCTCGGATATCCGGAATCTGTTCGTGGAACTTCCGGAATCGAAGGTGAGAGGGTATAAACCGGGACGTTTCTCTTTTAACGTATCGGGCGGACGGTGCGAGACCTGTAAGGGAAATGGCTATAAGACGATCGAGATGAATTTCCTTCCGGACGTGCTGGTGCCTTGCGAGGATTGTCACGGCAAGCGATATAATCGGGAAACCCTAGAGGTTCGTTTTCGTGGGAAATCAATTGCGGATATCTTGGATATGACGATTAATATGGCAGTGGAGTTCTTCGAGAATATCCCGACTATCTTATCCAAGATCAAGGTCCTGCAGGATGTAGGTCTGGGATATATCAAGTTGGGGCAACCCTCTACTACCTTATCCGGTGGCGAGAGCCAACGTGTCAAGCTGGCTACCGAGCTGGCGAAGCGGGATACGGGAAAGACGCTTTATGTATTGGATGAACCTACCACCGGTCTGCACTTCGAGGATATCCGGGTCTTGCTGGGGGTATTGAACAAGTTGGTGGATAAAGGCAACACGATCATCGTTATCGAACATAACCTCGATGTTATCAAAAGCGCCGATTACTTGATCGATATGGGCCCCGAGGGCGGTCGCCGTGGAGGTAACGTCCTTTTCACAGGGACTCCGGAGGCTTTAGCGAAGAGTGGTGTCGGGTTTACGGCTCCGTTCTTGAAAGAAGAGTTAGATATAGCAAATAAGAAAAAATGAAGAATCCTATACAAATGATCAAGCAGTGCGTGGAGAAGGAGGAACCTTACTTCGTGCTGAGAGGGCAGGACGTATGTGCGTTGGCTGCCATAGAGACCTATTATGAGGAGGTGAGGAATAAGGTGAAAGATCCTTATTTCATCGAGGAGATCGAAGAGATCATGAAAGATTTCCGGGCGTACCGGGAGGAAGTGTCTAACACTAAAATACCGGATTGATTTATGGCAGACGACAGTTACAAGACCATCAAGCAAGTAGCCGAGGGATATTATACCGAGAAGCGCAGCCGCTTTATCTCGTATGCTATCCCCGTGCGTACGGTGGAAGAGGTGAAAGAGCAACTGGACAAATATCGTAAACAGTATTATGACGCCCGCCATGTCTGCTGGGCCTATATGTTAGGTCCCGAACGCCTAACTTTTCGTGCGAACGATGACGGCGAGCCTTCCTCTACTGCCGGAAAACCGATTCTGGGACAGATCAACTCGAACGGATTGACAGATATCCTGATCGTCGTGATCCGCTATTTCGGCGGAATCGAATTAGGGACGAGCGGTTTGATTGTTGCTTACCGGACAGCCGCCGCCGAAGCAATAGCTGCTGCCGAGATAGAAGAGCGCACTGTTGATGAAGATATCACCATTGCGTTCGAATACCCTTATCTGAACGGAATCATGCGCATTGTCAAGGAAGAGAATCCAGTGATCGTCTCCCAAAAGTTTGAAATGGATTGTGAAATGACTCTTCGTATTCGCAAAGGGGAGGCCGAACGTTTGAAAGCGCGGTTATTAAAGGTGGAAAGTGTCTATATTCCCAGAACCGAATTTTAAGTAAGTTGTTATATTATTATAATTCTAAACAAAAACAATTTGTAAATAATGAAGAAGATTCTTTTATTTTCTTTTTTTCTGATGTTGGGACTGGTTGTATCTCAATTCCTGCCGGCGATGGTAGGTGAGGGGTATTCGTCGGTGAAGACGGTCTCCAATACCCTGTTGTATGTCTGCCTGGCCTTTATCATGATAAATGTGGGGCGGGAGTTCGAAATGGATAAAAGCTGTTGGCGGTCCTATACCGAAGATTATTTTATTGCAATGGCGACGGCTGCTTTCCCCTGGATCTTCGTGGCTTTATATTATATGTTCGTGTT
>ENA-OPSK01002015-OPSK01002015.1-human-gut-metagenome-genome-assembly--contig:-NODE-2015-length-13213-cov-6.283858_pt1 | contig 13213 bp, 15 predicted proteins | sample MGYA00241807_ERZ501905 | MGnify/ENA primary metagenome ERZ501905 (study PRJEB25962, sample SAMEA2042111) | human gut metagenome | biome: human gut; feature: human-associated habitat; material: faeces...
CATGAAAAATCATTGATATTTTTTTAATTTTTACTTGATTTCTATTATCCAATTTTTTTTATTTATGTTTAATTTGCTAAAATGACTTGCATCAATATATTGATGGATGTATTTACATCTCTGTTATGATTTGAATGACATTTTGGACATGTCCATTCTTTGCAACATTGATCATATTAGCAAATACAAGCAAACTTTGAAGCTTCATATTTCCTTCATATGTATTTGGAAAAGAATCCGCATCATTTTTAATAAAGTATTTAGCAACATCATAAACATCTCTCATTCTTGGGTTCCTCCTTAATTCATTTTTTATTCGTAAGACTAACGAATACCGCAAAAAGTTATTTATAAAGAGTATCACCAAGTACTAATAATGTTCATACAATCAATCCATTTCAACAGTACTTACTACAATCTCATCATCAAACTTATTTAAAAACAATTCATTTCTATTTAAAGTCTGTAAAACTTCTCTTAATGTTTTAAATGCATGAGCACCTTTACTAACATACTTTTTTGGCCATTGAATTAAAGGATTATCAATTGCAGATTGTGGAATCAATACATCTCTACCCTGTTTTAATGCATAATCGGCTTGTTTCAATGCACCACTCGATTCTTGTGCTTCCATAATGATAGTTGCGAGTGAAAGACCACTCATAACTCCATTACGTGTTGGAAAATTCCATCTATTAATAGCATTACATGGCGGAAATTGAGATACTACCAACCCATTCTTTTCAATTTGAAATTGTAAATTCCTATTCTCTTTTGGATAGTACTGGTTGATTGGTGTACCAATGACAGCTATTGTTCTTCCACCATTGGCTAATGCAGCAGTATGAGTCGCTGTATCAATACCTCTTGCAAGTCCAGCATTTACGACAATATTTCTTTTAACAAGAGATTTAACAATGCGCTCTGTTTTTTTCATTGATTCTTCACTAGCATTTCTACTACCAACAACGCAAACAGATTTTTCTTCTAGCAAGTGAACATTTCCTTTTATAAACAAATATGGCGGAGCTTCTTTCGTTGTAGCTAATAGTTTAGAATAAGCTTGATCCCCTTTTTTTACTAATATCACATCATTAGTTAAATTAGCAAAACTTTTCTTTACCATGCCATAACGAGCATAAAATTCTTTATCTGTAGTATTAAGTAATTTAGATAATAACGGAATATTCATTTTCAATCCATTTCGAAAACTAAAACAATGAGTTTCTCCAATTTGATGAATAAACTCACAAGTCTTTTTATCATTATTATTAAAATATTGTTGTATCGTATAATACAAAATTGCATCCCTTACAAAAGGTATGTTTACATCAAATGCTTCATTATTACCATTTACAACATTCATAATTTTACGTCCCTCAAAGCCTCTCTATAAAATAATTTTTAAATCATGCATCAATGGATTTAATCTTTATGCAGAAATATTTAAACACTATACTCACTATATATAAAACAAAAACCTCCAATCTAATTGATAGAAAGAAGGTTTTCACTAGTCGCCTCGTAAGCAACCATTTCTGCTGTTTTCTATTTTACCTTATAAAAATAAATAATCAATACTTTTTAACCAGGTTGTTTCATCACAGGTCAAAAGAACAGGATATTTTTATGAATCGTACTCTATTAATAGCACTATCGCTCATCACGAATAATTTTTTCTAAGATTTGTCCAATATTACTACTGATTTTCTCTAAACACATTTCCTTATCCTGGTTTAAATACTTTTCTTGCTCAATTGCCATTAATAATTCTTTTGACAAATCTCCGATTAAAGGATTCTTTTTAGAATTCATATTTGTTTGTTGCCATAAGTAATATTCGCAAGGCCTTTTATTTCCTATTTTTTGATTATTTAAAATGATTTCTTCATTTGGTTTAATAATCTGATTGTATGAATTTTTTATATGTAGCAATAAAAACAACTCAAACTCCGGATTGGTAAAACCAAATATCAAATGATCATCTTCCTCTTTAAATAATTCATCGATATCTTTCACTTTTGCGTTAAAGATATCTAAATCAAAAATCACAATTATAACATCCGTTTCAGCATTAAAAATTTCTTTTTCAATTAATTCGTTTCGCTTATCTTTTGCAAATTTCACAAGACTTTTTGCGTATGATAAATTCTTATGTTCTCCAGTTTTCTCCATTAAGATAATATCTACTGTTGACCTAAAACCTAATTCTCTTTTATTGTCAATCAAATTTGTAAAGTAAAAAGTCTCTGTATTAGCACCTTCACAAATAATAAAGTACTTTTTATATGGTTCTTTCTTTGTGAGCAAATCTGAAGGTCTTTGATTAAATCCTGTATATAGCGAAATTGGAATCATTCTAACTCATCTATATTAAAAGATTTGAATTGAGGTATCGCTCCATATCGACCTTCTAGATAAGCTTTACTAATTTTTTTATCAAATCTTTCGTTAAATGTATCTAGAGAATATATTTTTGAGTCATTATTTTTGTCTCTTTCAACAAACCATATTTGATCTCTTCTAAACAAATCTTGACTCATAATTTCAGATTGATGAGTTGTAAATATAACTTGTATATTTGATTTTTTTTGATATTGATTTAGCAATTCTATAAAATGCTTAAATAAATTCGGATGTAAGCTTCTCTCCATTTCATCAATAACATATACACTATTTTTATTTTTATTAAATAATATATCTAAAAAATCAAATATACGTCTTGTACCATCTGATTCTTCACAAAATTCAAAATCTAACATGGATTTCCCGTGTTTAAAACATAGGGTCTTAATCTCCAAATCATAATTGTCATTCATAGTAATATTAAAAAATACCTTTTTAGATCGCATTGATAAATTGAGTTCTTGCCTCTGGTTTTGAACCTTCTTTTTCAATTCACTTACGACATCTTTATAGAGTGAAATACCAATCTTGTTTTGAAGTTGCTCTTCACTCATATCCTTAATTTCAATATCCTCAATACCTGTATCGAATGAACGAACTATTTTCTTTATATTATTCAATGTACTTTCATCATAATAGTATGCAAAATTTGTTAATGGCATGTCTGGTAAAACCACATTCAAATCTTTTACGAACCAATTATAGATTCTATGATACACACTTAATTCAGAATCTTTATCAAAGCTTTTATTTCTATTCATTTCTGTTAAAAATAATGATTTGTCATTATGCAGAAAATCATCTAAATAAATCTCCATACGCATTTGATCATCTGTTTTTAAATTTAAACCATTTAAAGGTTTTCCATCATTATTTCTCTGATATAAGATTTTCTTTTTATTTAAATTTACAATCCATTCATCTTTGATTGTTTGTGTATTCAAGATAGCATCAAATCCATATTCATAAAAATCCTCATCCAATAACAATTGAACAGAAAACGATGAAATTTTATCTCTATTGTCTTCATGATTTCTACAATACCAATTATATGATTCAATTGGAATTTCTTGATTGATCACGCACTCCTTCATAAAGCGCAACACTTCTACAAAATTAGATTTACCACTAGCATTAGATCCATATATTACAGTACTTTTCAAAAGTGATATTGTATCCGATTCATACAGTCTTTCTTTTTGCTTTCTTAATTTATTCGAAGCAACCATACTAAAAGCAGTTAAATCGTTGAACGATTTAAAATTCTGCATTTTTACCCCTATAAGCATATTTTTTCTCCTTTTACAAGTATATTATACTACATATCTTATCTATGTAAATATATATACGTGATTTTTTCTCGTTTGTGCGTTTACTTCTTTTAATTTTTATGCTACTATATAAACGAAAAAAAAGCAGCCCTGCATAAACAGAGCCACCATAGATTGATACCAACATGTGATATTAATCTCAAAGCAAATCAATAGTATCACAATTATATGTTGAAAACAAACAAAAATTATCAATTTAGGCTGCTTCTTTTTCTAGAAGGAGGCATTGTCATGAGTAAAAAAAACAGTATAAAAATTACAACTCAAATTACTAAGACAGGACGTATTCGTGTCAAAACAACAACAACACGTAACGGGCACAGTCACACAACATCTAGAACATATTAAAAAATTCTAGCAAGAATCGGAAGGAGGTATTTTATATGGCTCGTCATTCAGGTCCTAAAATTAGTAAAGCTGCTAAAACATTAGCCAATACTAAATCAAATTCTAAGCAAAAAAGTGAAGCAGGAAAAGTTTTGGCTGAACACAAACACAAATATCATTAACTTACATTTTACCAAACACTAATTCACTTAATCATCAAAGAGAGCACTTCAAATGAAATGACTCTCTTTTTAATTTAGAGTTCCAATTTATTTAAATAAAAGAAATACGAAACATTCATACTCAATCGAATTAATAAATCTTAAAAGTTCTGAAGGCAAACTACACCTTCAATTATATAGACTGTATATATAGTATTTTATTAGTTAAAGAAATAACGCCCGGTGATTTCACTGGGCGTTTGATTTATACTATCCTAATTTCTTAAGGATGTTATCTAATTGTGTTTTAGTCATTTCTAGCTTTTCTGTGTAAGAAGCTAGTTTTTCTTTTTCTGCGTTGACTTTTGCTTCTGGTGCTTTATTGACAAATCCAGGATTTTTCAACATGCCTGAACAACGTTTGATTTCGTTTTCTAGGCGTGCGATTTCTTTTTCTAGTTTTCCTTTTTCTTCTTCTAAGTCAATTAATGCATCCATTGCGACTGTTAATACGGCTTTTTCGATTGTACGTGATAGTACGTCTTCTGTATTAAGGTCTTCTTTGACTGTGGCATGTGCCATACGTGCTAGGATTGCAGTTGATTCTGTATTTAGTGCTACATAGCCGTTGTCATTGTGTAGTGAGATTGTTAAGTCTTCACTTGGTTTCATTGAATATTCGACTTTGATTTCACGTACGGTTTGAATTGCACTGATAACTAATGCCATTTCGTCTTTTTCTTTGTCTGTGTATTCGAATTCAACTTTTTCTGGCCATGTTTCTACGTTTAGGCTTTCTTTTTCGTGTGGCAAGTTCAAATAGATTTCTTCTGTCACAAATGGCATGAATGGAGATAATACTTTTAGAATTCCCATCATGACTGTGTATAGTACAGCTTTTGTATTGGCCACTAGGCTTTCGTCATCTGAGTATAGTGTGGCTTTTGATAATTCAATGTACCAGCTACAGAAGTCGTCCCATACAAAGCTGTATAGTTCGTTTCCTACGATGGCTAATTCATATTTATCCATGTTTGTTGAAACGTGGTCTAATACTTCGTTAAAGCGTGCTAGAATCCATTTGTCTACGCTATTGGCTTTTGTCATGTCTAGTTCTGGTTTTGTGTCACCAATTTGCATTTGAACATAACGAGCTGCGTTCCAGATCTTGTTAATGAAGTTCCAGCTTGCGTCCATCTTCGTTTCGTCAAAACGTAAGTCTTGGCCTGGTGTTGAGTTTGTTGTTAGGAAGAAGCGTAGTGCATCGGCCCCTTTTTCTTGAATCACATCCATTGGATCAATTCCGTTTCCTAATGATTTAGACATTTTGCGTCCTTGTGTATCACGTACAAGTCCGTGGATCAATACGTCTTTGAATGGACGGTTATTCATGCAGTAGCGTGTTTGGAAGGCCATACGTGCTACCCAGAAGAAGATAATGTCATATCCTGTGACTAATACATCATTTGGGAAGTATCTTTCTAGATCGGCTGTGTTTTCTGGCCAGCCAAGTGTTGAGAATGGCCATAATGCACTTGAGAACCATGTGTCTAATACGTCTTCGTCTTGTGACCAATTTTCAATGTCTTTTGGATCTTCCATTCCTACATAGATTTCACCTGTTTCTTTGTTTGTCCATGCTGGAATTCTGTGTCCCCACCATAACTGACGTGAAATACACCAGTCTTCAATGTTTTCTAGCCATTGTTCAAATGTTTTATTGAAACGTGGTGGTACGAAGTTGATTCTTTGATCTTCGATTTCTTGGTTCTTTAATACTTCTTCAGCCAATGGTTTCATCTTTACAAACCATTGTTTACTTAAGTATGGTTCTACAATGACGCCTGTTCTTTCGGAGTGTCCTACTTGGTGTAAGTGTTCTTCAATGTGATCTACAACACCCGCTTTTTTAAAATCGTTAACTAAGGCTTCACGACATTCAAATCGATCCATACCAGCATATTTACCACACATATCATTCATGGTTCCATCTGGATTCATACAGATTGGCATTGGCAAGTTGTATTTTTTAGCTAATGCGAAGTCATTAGGGTCATGGGCTGGTGTACATTTCATTACGGCTGTACCAAAGCTCATGTCAATATAGTCATCTGCCATGATTGGAAGTTCGTCTCCGTTTGCAGGGTTAATCGCGTGCATTCCAACAATGTCTTTATATCTTTCGTCATCTGGGTGTACAAAGATTGCTTGGTCGGCAAACATAGTTTCTGGACGTGTTGTCGCAATGACTAATTCTTTTCCAGTTTCAACCACTTTATATTTGAAGTAGTACATGTGACCCATGATTTCTTTGTGTTCAACTTCAATATTTGACAATGCGGTTTTAGCTTCTGGGTCCCAGTTAATAATTCTTTCCCCTTGATAGATTAATCCATCATTGTATAAATCTACAAAGACTTTACGAACCGCTTGAGACAATCCTTCATCCAATGTAAAGCGTTCACGACTATAGTCTAAAGACAATCCTAATTTAGCCCATTGGCTACGAATAGTTGAAGCATATTCTTCTTTCCATTCCCAAGCTCTTTCTAAGAATTTTTCACGACCAATGTCATAACGAGAAATTCCTTCTGATTTTAAACGAGCGTCTACCTTTGCCTGTGTCGCAATACCCGCGTGATCCATTCCGGCTACCCAACATACATCATAGCCTTTTAATCTTTTATAACGACATAAAATATCTTGTAGTGTTGTATCCCATGCATGTCCCAAGTGTAACTTTCCTGTTACGTTTGGTGGAGGGATCACAATACAATATGGGCGTTTAGACAAGTCGCCCGCTGTGAAATATCCTTTTTCAATCCAATTTTGGTATTTATCATTTTCTACTGCTAAATGATTATACTTTGCTTCCAACGTCATCCACAATCATCCTTTCCATACATATAAAAAAGCACATCCCCATAGGACGTGCTTGACGTGGTACCACCTAATTTTATTCTCATTCACATTAACGCTGTGTCACGAAATTTACTACTCTTAGTTCATAAATTCAACTCAAAGACTACCTTCACTTATCCAACACACAAACTTTCACCAAACGCTTGCTCTCTATAGAATTGGTATAAACTACTCCTTCTTGTCATCGCTTTGAATTTAGTTTATCAAAGAAAAAGTAAAAACTCAAATCATTTTGAAAAATTAGTTGTTTTATTCTCTACTTTACTATATGATGATTAAAGAAAGCGGTGTAAACATGGATAATCAATTATACAATCAAATCAAAGCTGTTCATGAACAATATATTAAAGAACAGAATCGTTTAGAAGACGAAATCGATAGACTAAGACGAGAAATCGTTTATCTAGATAATGAAGACGAAATTGAAGCGTTAAATAAACTCGTTAAGATCGATGATATTAAGCGTAAGATGGTTGTAGAATTCATTCATAGTTTAGATAAGATTGTAGAACAATAACTCTACAATCTTTTTTTAAAATTCTCCATTTTTATTATATATTCGTCAGCAGTTTATTTGTACCACCTTTAAATTTGACGCTTACAATATTTTTACTGCAATAACTTCTTGTCAACGACTCATCATTGTTATACTACCCTCATTGGGATAGCCATATTGATTATGGTTAAAAAGCACTCATACATAAACGTATGGGTGCCCTTTTAATGTTATACTTACTACAATTCACTCAATTTAGAAAATACCGTATTTATATATGCATTCTCTTCCCAAGGAAAACTATTGAAAATGTGTTGTCTTTCTTTATAGAAGTCTTCAGGTACACGAATTGAGAAATAAATATTGAACCATGCTTTTAGTTTATCTCTACGCCTTTTCATATATAGAACTTTTGGATCTATTTCATCCACAAATGATTTACTCTTGTCAATAATTGTTTTATCATACGCATCTTTTTGAGCAATAGAATCTAATAACACCGTTTCAATTGCACCGTTTTCAGATAGTGGAATAACTAATAGTAGAAACTCAACTGTGAATTCTTCTTCAATAGAATTAATAAAGCTAACTTTACACCATTCATTATTAACTATTGTATCGACTATTTTTCCATGTTGTTCACTGATGAGTCGATTCATTTCATTTAAAAAATATGTTTCCGAATTATCATCATCTCGATCTGTAACAATCACAATTTTTCTATAAGCTTCTTCTATAGAACCCATCCAATTGCTTTTTAAAACATTTTCTAACATTGGAATTAAACGACTACAACTACCCTCATGGCCAATCATTACATTATTCTCATTCTTTTTTAAGATTCGATTCCAACGCATAAATTTAATGTTAGCTCTTGAGTTTCCATCTTGCCAATGATGCACCGTTTTAAGAAAGTATTGAATAAATAGGCAATCCGTTAAGCCTTCACATAAAATAACAGATTTCATTATCGTACCTCAATATCATAATCATCCATGGCTTCAATTGCTTCATAGCAAGATAATTTTCTTGTTAATGTAGAATCATCCTTCTTATATAAAGTGTAAAGATTCATTTTATCTTGCAATGTTGGATCACACTTTAAAACTTTATCAATTGCCTCTTTACTATGCGATGTAATGAACAATTGAATATTGAGTTTTACAGCTGTACTTAATATCCATGAAAATATTTTATTCATAGCTGAAGTATGAATCGAAGTTTCAAACTCATCAATCAATAAAATTCCGTTTTTTGATGCAATTACTGCACTCATTAATAAGATGGCTTTTTTCATACCATCCCCATACAATTCTAAAGGAATCGCTTCTTTATGATTTTTTGAAAGAATCATATACCTTTTTCTCCAAGCTGAATTTCCTTTTGAATCCACATTCAAACCGATTATATCCTCATCAAATTCTTTCAATACGCCCAACATCTCTTGATATAATTCCACATTGCTCAAGACTTTACTTAAATAAAAATCATCATAAACATGTTTAAAAGACGATACTAAAGTGGTATTAATTAATTTCGTTTCCTGTTTTTTATTTGTAGCAAAACGATCATATTCAGAGTACTTTTCATTCAATAGTTCTTGACCATCTAAATCAATTTTTAAATTCATAAACTCCGTATCAATCATTTCATCACATTCACGAACTTTATTACTATACCCCATCATCTTACGCACTTCGCTATCCGGTAATAATTCAAAATAGTTCTCTTTAAAAAGATTAACACGATGTGTCTTATTCTCTAATTTAAAACTATATTCAATTTTGGAAACTACCTCTTCATCCACCGGAAACAAATAATTCACTCTTTCAAATGTTGAAAAACTAGTCCTAACCATCCCTCTTACACTTCGAGTCGTAGAATATGCAAGATTTCGAACACTATCAATTCCTTTAAGAAAATTAATATTCTCTAATACACTCGTTTTTCCAGTATTATTATCACCAGTAATTATGTTAATATGATTCAAATCTTTTAATTCAAGATTATGAATGCCTCTAAATTGGTGTATATCAAATTCTTGTAAATGAATTGCCATTATAACACTCCTTTCATTTTTTACTCTCTTCCTTAGCCATTCCGTTATTATAACTATTTATATAATATTATATTATTACCTTTCCCTTCAATATTTATCCTAACGTTCTATTTAATGAATTTGAATATTCTTGCAATGCCTCATTATATTTACGTTTATTACGCATGTGTAATTCATTGCTAAAAAAATATAAATTTGTTAATTCATCATATATGTATCCATTTATATAAAGTAAAAATCTAGCAAATTCTTTATCATCTAAATCAAATTGATACATAAATTCATCAATTGACCATATCTTCTTTTCACAAATAAACTGGTTAACATATTCATTATCTACAGGTGGAAAAGTTCCATCTGGTATATGTAAAAATTTATTGTTTATATAAGATGTAACTGATTTCCCTAATTTAAAAAATTCAACCATTGTCACAATAAAATCTATTTTAGTATACACGCCATTAATAACAGCAATCAAAAAATTCCAAAAGCTTTCAATTCCACAAGCTCCAACTCCATCAGGTTTATACCATATAATTGAAGTTAAATTAAACTGATTTAAATACTCTTCAATTGTGCATTGTTCAACAGGCACAATCCATTTTACAATGCCCTCTTCAACAATATATTTAACAGCTAAATAAACATTTTCTCCTCGCGTATAATGACATAGATGATTTTCTTTATCCATATAAACATCCAAAGGATTCAATCCTAGTTCATTTAATAAATCTGCTAAAGTTGTTGTTTCACCATATTCAAAAATAAAATTTTGCAACTCTTCTTCACAATCTTTATACACTACCTCTATTTTCACATTATCATCCTCATTTCCATAATATTTTTAACTCATACATATCATACACTTATTTAATTTGCATTAAAAAATTAAGCTTATCTATTTTATCACTATCCATTGACCTATACATTTCGACCCGATTCATTCTATAATTTTTCTCAAAGATACAAAGGACGTTCTATCGTTCGTTTTGTTAAGACGATTTTTAATGCTATTTCACCAAAAGTGTACAAAGAGTTCTCTATTAATAAAGAAATCACTTTTTTCTCTGTTTTATTTATGCCGACACTTTATGCATTTTCCTATTTTTCAACCATCTAACTCAATAATAGTAAATATAGATATGAAAAAATTATATCGTAAGAAGATAATAGTGCTGATACTTTTAATTTTATAAAAGTGCATTATAAATTTGCGATTTTTTCAATCATATATAAAGGAATATTGACTAACCAATCTTCTTTTTTTTGGAACAATCAAATCTTATGTATCTACCACAAATCAATTTTATAAGACACTCTATCATTTGTATAGTAATAAACTTATAAACCTACAGCATTTTTAATTCTTGGCAAACAAATTGTCCGGTTAACGTTCCTTTAAATTCAACAAATAAATGATTGCCATCAATCAATGTTTATTGATTGAGTCCAGCCATACATCCAAGTAAACCCAGTTTGTACTTGTACATGAATTAACCGAAGGAAACATTTATTCAATAAGCTCACAAATAACTCCTTTATCTAATATGAATTTAACCTTACCACTCGCTTCTTCACTAATCTTATCATACAATCTTCCTGCACTATAACTTTCTCCTAGTACTGTATAAGGACTATTAGCTACATATCCAATCTTTCCTAGACCAGGAAGATTAACACTAATGGCTTCTTTATCATATTCATTATCTTTTTCTTTCTTTAAATAAACGATCATTTCTTTTTCTAGAAATGAATCTCCATAATAATGATGTAATCCTGTAACTGTAAAATAAATGTTTGACATGAGTATGTCCTCCTTTATAATTTCAAGTTACATCATTAATTGACATTATTCATGTCTAAATAGTAAATAAATCAAATTATTTTTTGAATAGGTCATTGGACTATTTGGAAAATAAAGAATCATTCGATAAATGTAGTACACAATCATGAGTGTACACCATAGAATTAATATCATTTTTCTTTTCTCAGGTTTTAACAAGCATAGAATGCCACAAATCATTGTAGGTATTAATAGGGCGTGGTAATACAAGGATAATTGAATATTTCCTTTCAGAAGATGATACAGGCTTGTTTTCATGTTGCATCCTGGACATGGCAATCCTGTAATGAATTGAAAGGGGCATTTATAGAATAATAAAAGAAGGAATAGTGTGAGAACTATTCCTAAATATTTAGTCTTTTGCGAAACCATTAATATGACTCTGAAGGATGCAATAGGATACTAAAGATAATTGAAGTATAGATAATACCATTAATACAATACTGTCGTCACTAGGATGATGTCCATTACTTCTTGTAAGACTTGATACCATCTTGCCAGCTTTCCATAAGTAGTATAGTAAGTAGATTCCACATGTCACAATGCTTAATACAACAACAAGTCCTGGTTCTGCACCTTTTTCTTGGTTTTGACTTTCACATAAATCATTTAAGTCATGTGCGATTGTATATAGCCAATAAATACTATAAATGCCACAAGTAACTAGACTTAATACTACACAGAGTCCAATACTCTTTTCTTTTACAACTCCAGTAGTAAATGAAAAACTTGGTTCTACATGCACTGTTTCATTACCTGCAAGCTCGGTATTCTTTAATCTCTGCCAATCTTGCATGCCTGTTTTCCATACAAAACTATTTCCCGTTAATACACCACTTTCAATAAATCCCTTCATGTCTGATTCACTAAAAGGTCCTTTAGAATCATTATTCTCAACATAATACCAATCATTTGAAGATGATGTAGAAATAAATTCGTTTAATTCCGTATTCTCTAGTCTTTCCCAGTCTTTCATACTTGCCTTCCATACTAGAGTACTACCATTGATTTCACCAGAAGTAATCTTAGCCTTCATCTCTTCTATATTAAATGATCCTTTAGAGTCATTATTAGATACGTAGTACCATTCTTTGACTGATGTAGTTGATTCATTCTCATTTACTGATTCTTCTTTATTTGTTTCAACTTCAGATTCATTAACTTCTTCTTCAATCTTATCCACTACTGCAACAGGTACAACAATATCTTCATCTACTTCTACCTTTGTTCCACAGTTTGAACAAAACTTAGAATCATCACTTATTTCGTGCCCACAATTTTTACAAAACATATTCAATCTTCCTCTCAATTGATTCAATTATAAAATGAATGCCTTCTTAACTCAACCACTTAAGAAAAACTTAAGATTTCCCTTTTTATGTTGGTTTAACACCATTTCAATATGTATTTACACTACTTTTGGACATACTTATTTTTTGCTTCAATGTACAAGTTATCTATTTCATTTTTAATCTCTTCTTTTTGATCTTTAAATGATAAAAATTTGTCATATAATTCTTTATAAATTATTCTATGTACTTGATTTTGAGGCTTTTCTTCATCATATTCATCCATTTCAAAATCTTCTTTTGTAATAATTGAATCTAAAATATAAAGGCTTAACTAGCAATTTGGTGACTTTGCTATAATTCTGCGTTTTATCACTTA
>ENA-OPSK01002019-OPSK01002019.1-human-gut-metagenome-genome-assembly--contig:-NODE-2019-length-13193-cov-2.824555_pt1 | contig 13193 bp, 9 predicted proteins | sample MGYA00241807_ERZ501905 | MGnify/ENA primary metagenome ERZ501905 (study PRJEB25962, sample SAMEA2042111) | human gut metagenome | biome: human gut; feature: human-associated habitat; material: faeces...
CGCCACCACCTACAAAGAAATAATTGTTGAATTGATAACCATGTGTGGTTGATAATTCAATTTTAGAGGCATTGTAGTCGCTCACATCGCCAATATATGCAAAGTCTACGAAACCCTTATAGCCTTTTAATGTATTTCTTGCGGCTTTGCGGTCGTTGGTATCCTTACGATAATCTCTTGTGTACCGCTCTTCTTTTGTGATTTTAGTCACATCACTCATCTGACAGATGATGAGGCTGCCATCACCTGTTTTGATTTTTAAAGAGACATTGGGCACTTGTTCAATGATTACTCCTTTAATAATGCTGCCATTCTTTAAATACACTACTTCTGTGTAATTCTGTGCTGCGACATACGTACTGATACTTAATAATAAGGTCAGTACTAATAGTAGTTTTCTCATACTTGTATTTTTATTGTTTATAGTTTCTTGAGTGCGCTATAGATAGAGCCTGCCCAATAGTTGCGTAATCCGAAGCCGCGCGCTTTACCGCTTGTAATCCATTCTTCAATGATTTCCTTTGTTTCGGTATTGAAGAATACGACTTCATACGTACCTCTATTGTTTGATTTGTCCAGGAACTGTGCGATAAACACCATACCTACTCCGGGTGTTTTCTGGATAGGCAATGCGTTGATGGCTGCTTTGATTTGCTCTTTACTAAGAGTATATTCTCTTTTAGCAGTCATTAGCTCGGTCAGGTCGATGTTTTCGTTCACCTGATTAACGGCATCCAGTGAAATCTCTGTCACTTCTTTTTTCAATTGTTTTCCTACGTTATACTTCTTGGCTTCTGTAATGAATAGCTCGTTGATACGTCTGAAAGCCTCTTTGAATTGTGCCGGTGATTCATCCGCACCGAAAATCTTTACTTGGGAGTAGTCTACTCCGTAGAACTTAATGGACTGGATGTCCTTCAACGCACTCTTACTTTGTCCGAAACAGAACAGACTAGTACTTAGGGATACAAATAGAAATAGAATAAGCTTTTTCATATACATTAATGTTAAAGTGATAAGTTGGTTATTAGCTCCCAAAAATAGGGAATTATTATCGCAAATCAATGAACTTTATCGTTTTTCGACTCATCGGGGGCATTTGTATCTTGGCGATATACTCCGCCGACTCGAAATTGATGCTTGGCGCCACTCTGACTTTCGAACGGAACAGATCTTTAATCTCTTTGGCAAAGGCTTCGCTACGGTTCTCACTTCCGATACGGATCAGAATCTCATCCGTTCCCAATTCATTGGTATAGACTTCAATGATATAGTTTTTGACTGAAGGAATATTATCTAAAATATCAAATAATGCAGGGGGATATAGTTTTGCAAAATCAGGTGCAAATGGACGAATCCTCAGATACATTTTTAATCAATTTGATGAACCGGGAAGATACATTTATCTAAGAGATAATGAGACAAAAGATTATTGGTCAGCATCCTGGCAGCCAGTAGGAAAAGAATTGACAGAATATAAAAGTGAATGTCATCACGGAACTGCCTATACAAAAATGATGGCAGATTATGCGGGTATTCATTCAGAAGTGCGATATTATGTACCTTTGAACCAGTCGTATGAAGTTTGGAATTTAAGCGTTACAAACAATTCAGATAAGGAACGAGAAATTTGTATATTTGGATATGCTGAATTCACAAACAACAGTAATTATGAACAAGATCAGGTGAATTTGCAGTATTCTCAGTTTATTACAAGAACTGTCTTTAGAGATAATCGAGTACGCCAGATGATCCACGCAAATCTGGATAAACTTGAAGATGGAAAAGATGTAGATGACAAGATTGTATTCAACAGATTCTTTGGGCTGGCAGGAGCAAAGGTAGATTCCTGGTGCGGAGATAAAGAAGGGTTCCTTGGCAGATATCATGGATATGGAAATCCGCAGAGTGTCATAGAGGGAAAATTAAATGGGGAAGGCAATTATAACGGAAATGCATGTGGAGCGTTGTCTACTACGCTGCATCTCGCACCCGGAGAAACAAAAGAAATGGCATTTCTTGTTGGCATGAAGGAAGATGATGAGGCAGGTGTGATTGTAGAACATTATAAAAAGTGTGCAGCAGTGTGTCAGAAAGAATTGGAAGAACTGATTGCATACTGGCATGGTCAATTGTCACATTTCCAGATTAAGACACCAAGCGAAGCATTTAATACAATGATCAATACATGGAATGCATATAACTGTTTTATGACATTTATCTGGTCTCGTGCGGCATCCTTTACTTATTGTGGATTGCGTAACGGATATGGTTATCGTGATACAGTTCAAGACATTCAGGGAGTGATTCATCTGGCACCAGAGATGGCAGCAGAAAAGATTCGTTTCATGCTTTCAGCACAGGTAGACAACGGAGGCGGACTACCACTTGTAAAATTTACTCACAATCCTGGACATGAAGATACTCCGGATGATGCATCTTATGTACAGGAGACAGGACATCCGGCTTATCGTGCGGATGATGCATTATGGCTATTTCCAACCGTATATAAATATATTTCTGAGACAGGAAATGTAGATTTTATTGATGAAGTGATTCCGTTTGCAAATAAAGATGAGGGAACGGTATATGAACATCTTAAACGTGCCATTGCATTTTCTATGAATCATCTTGGAAAACACGGAATGCCTGCAGGTTTGTACGCTGATTGGAATGATTGCCTGAGACTTGGAAAAGATGGTGAATCTACTTTTGTTGCATTGCAGTTTTATTATGCAATGACAATTTTAAAAGAATTTGCAGCTTACAAAAAAGATGATGCATATATGAAATATTTGAATGAAAGCCAGGAAAAACTGGGAAAATTGATACAGGAATTGTGCTGGAATGAAGATCGTTTTATCCGTGGATTTACAGAAGATGGTGAAGTAATTGGAAAACGTACAGATCCGGAGGCAAATATGTGGCTCAATCCTCAGAGCTGGGCTGTAATCAGTGGACTTGCAAGTGAAGAACAGGCAGATCTTGCTTTACAGAATGTATATAATCGTCTGAATACAGAATATGGTGCAATTTTAATGGATCCTCCATACCATGCACATGCATTTGATGGGGCTCTGGCAGTCATTTATAATGCCGGAACAAAAGAAAATGCGGGAATCTTTTCTCAATCACAGGGTTGGATTATTCTTGCGGAGGCACTCAGAGGTCATGGAGAGAGAGCATTTCAGTATTTTATAGAAAATGCTCCGGCCGCTCAGAATGACAGAGCTGAGATTCGTAAATTGGAGCCATATTGTTATGGACAGTTTACAGAAGGAAAAGCAAGCCCGAATTTTGGACGTTCGCATGTCCATTGGCTGACAGGAACAGCATCTACGGTAATGGTTGGATGTGTAGAAGGTATTTTAGGTATGCGTCCGGATTTCTATGGACTTCATATTAATCCATCCGTACCAAAAGAATGGGATAAATTTGAGATAGAAAAAGATTTCCGTGGCTGTCATTTACATATTGTTGTAAAAAATCCGGGACATATAGAGTCTGGATGTAAACAATTAGTTGTAAATGGAGAAACAATGACAGAAAATTATATTCCACAGGATAAATTAACACAGCAGACGGAAATTGAAATGTTTATGTCATAAGAAGTGAAAGAGGAATTGAGATGAAACAAATAGAATTTCAAGATAGAGAAGGAACGTTTATCATTCATAATCCGGAAAATTATAGCGCATTGTATTTACCGTTGGCAGGAGAGCGAGGCTTGAAATCCAGTATTACACCAACTCTGGGAGGAGATAGTAAAACAGATCAGAATCATTTTCTGTTAGAGCCGGTAAGCATTGAAAATCTGCACAATAACCGAAGCACCAGAAATTTCTGGTGCCGGGTGAAAGGAAAAGGATACTGGTCTGCGAACGGAGTGTCGGCAGAGCAAGAGTGTCAGAGATATACGGCAGAGCAGGATGAAAGCGTACTGGAAGCTGGATTTATGTGGCAGAAATTACAGAGAACTTCAAAAAAATATGGCATACATTCTGAAATCACATCCTTTGTGACTTTGGATGGTGTTGCGGAAGTGCATCTTGTAGAATTTACAAATGTTGCAGACGAAGAACTGGAAATTACGCCGATAGCTGCAATTCCGATATATGGAAGAAGTGCAGACAATATTCGTGATCATAGACATGTTACATCACTGCTACATAGAATCGAAACGAAAAAATATGGAGTAGAAGTGACACCGGTATTATCATTTGATGAACGTGGACATCAGAAAAACCATACAACATATTTTGTATATGGTTCAACGGAAGATGGAACGATGCCGAAAGAATTTTATCCGACAGTAGAGATGTTTATCGGCAGAGGCGGCTCTTTCTTAATTCCAGAAGCAGTTCGGACAGAGAAAACAGGAGTTGCAGCGGAAACAAAACTAGAAGGAAAAGAAGCAGTCGGTGGCTTGGCATTTGAAACAGTAACATTACAGCCAAAGGATACGGTTGCTTATATTGTGCTTGCAGGCGTCACAGAAGAAAAAGAAAAGGTGGAAGTAATTGCCTCAGCATATCGTACTAAGAAACAAGTTTTATCAGAACTTGAAAAAATCAAACAGCATTGGAAAGAAAAAGTAAATGTAGCATTTGAAACGGGAAATGCTGATGTGGACAATTATCTGAAATGGATTTGCTTTCAGCCGATTCTTAGAAGAATTTATGGATGTTCATTTCTTCCATATCATGATTACGGAAAAGGTGGTCGTGGATGGAGAGATTTGTGGCAGGATTGTCTGGCACTTTTGATCATGAATCCATCTGGAGTTCGTCAGATGATTATAGATAATTATGGTGGAGTTAGAATAGACGGAACGAATGCTACGATTATCGGAAATGCACAAGGTGAATTTATAGCAGATAGAAATAATATTACGCGTGTCTGGATGGACCATGCGTTCTGGCCATTTGTGACAACAAAATTATATATGGATCAGACAGGAGATATGGGAGTCTTATTTGAAAAGATTCCGTATTTTAAGGATCTGCAGTCGAAGAGAGGAACCGCACACGATACACAGTGGAATTCTCAATATGGGAAATGTCAGAAAACAGAGCAGGGCGAAGTGTATTATGGAACCGTACTGGAACATATTTTGCTACAGAATTTGTGCGCATTTTATGATGTCGGCGAGCATAATCAGATAAGATTGCATGGGGCAGACTGGAATGATGCACTAGATATGGCCTGGGAACATGGAGAAAGTGTTGCGTTCACATGTGCATATGCCGGTAATCTGCAGGATATCGCACAGAGCCTTAAAGATTTAGAAAAACAGACGGGAATCAATAAGATAGAAATTGCACATGAATTAGAACTTCTGTTGGCTTCTGGCAAAGAATTATATGAGGATGCAAAGAAAAAGAGAAAATTATTGCAAACTTATACAGAACAGTGTGTACACAACATAAGTGGGGAAACGATTGTAATTCGTTTGGATCAGTTACGTAAAAATCTGGAAGAAAAAGCCGCGTGGCTGAAGGAACATATCCGAAAAAATGAATGGATTCAAAATGGAGAAAACGGATGGTTCAATGGCTACTATGATAATCATAAACAAAAAGTAGAAGGCTGTGTAGACGGAAATGTTCGAATGATGCTGACAGGTCAAGTATTTGCAGTTATGAGCGATACGGCACAGAAAGAACAGATTGAGGCAATCTGCAGAAGTGCAGACCAATATTTGTTTGATAAAAGCGCCGGTGGATATCGCTTGAATACAAACTTCAAAGAAGAAAAATTCGATTTTGGAAGAATGTTTGGGTTTGCATATGGGGAAAAGGAAAATGGAGCTGTATTTTCACATATGGCAGTGATGTATGCGAATGCATTATACCAGAGAGGATATGCAAAGGAAGGACATAAAGTTTTACAGGCGTTATTAGAGGCCGCAATGGATTTCAACAAGAGTGAAATGTATCCGGGAATTCCGGAGTATTTTGACAATGAAGGAAGAGGACTTTATGCATATCTGACTGGAGCTGCAAGCTGGTATATGCTTACGATGATCACAGAAGTATTTGGTGTGAAAGGTAAGTGTGGAAATCTGATAGTTTCTCCTGCATTGATGCCGGAACAATATGACAAAGATGGAAGAGCAGCATTACGATTAGAATTTGCCGGAAGAAAATTTGAGATTCAGATTTGCAATAAAGAAAAGAAAAACGTACAGGAAGCTTCAATAAAAACAGCAACTTGTGATGGAGTGCCTATGGAATTTGATGAAAATGGATACGCATTTCTTCCAAAACAGAATATTGAAAAATTATCACTGGAGGAAAGACATCAGATTTGTCTGAAGTTGTCTTAAAAATATGCAACCAGAGTCATGTAGTAAAAGACTGTATGACTCTGGTTTTTCATATATCAGGAAAACGTTCTTTTATAATAAAGTATGAAACTACCACATAGATTTGTAATATTTGTCACGATACTTTTTGGGAGTCATTCCGATAAATCCTTCAAAAATTTGAATGAAGTGACTTTGAGAAGAGAATGACAGGTAATTTGCGATGTCAATGATTGATTGTTCCGAATACTTCAAAAGATGTGTTGCCTTTTCAATCTTTTGCTGGCGAATATAGTCGCTTATGGATACACCGAGATTCTGCTTGAAAACACGTGAAAGATAATTGGTTGATAATCCAGTGTAATCAGCAAGATCCTGAATGGTAATGCGTTCTTTTATATGGGCGTATATATAATCTACACATTGCATGACCGGTTTGGACAGGATGGAACTTTTCTTTTGCAGAATCATTTTTCCGGTAAAATCTTTTGCCATAACATGGTGAAGGTCAGCTACTTGTCTGACTGTGGTGCAGGAGTCCATCTTTAGTATGTAGAAATCACTGAGACGATAAGCCTGTTCAGGTTCAAGTCCTCCATCAATGCAGTAACGTGTGAGCAGGGCGGCGGTAACTACAAAATGATATTTGATATTGGTAACCGAATCCCGTGATAAAACACCAGTTCCTTCCAGATTGATGAACGCATCTTCTGAACAATTTTGTAATACGGTTTCCATATCACCGGATCTTACTGCATTATAAAATGAGTATTCAATAGAAGGTGAACGATGAAGTGCTTCTAATTCGCTGTTTTCTAATTCTGTATGAAAGAATTCTTGAGAAAGTGCCATGAGAATAACCTCCGATAAAAACTTATAATATTTTTTACATTATGACACGAATTTGATATTTTGTTAAGATTAATAATATATTTTGATGTGAGAAAATGATATATTTAATTCATCGAACAGAGAAGTAGATAAAAATGCTGGAGAAGATGAGGAGGTTTTATTATGAAAAAGAGAATTGTAGCAATTCTTATGGCTGCTGTAGTTGCAGGTGGTGCTTTGGCAGGATGTGGAAGCAAAGCAGAATCAGGTGATAGCGCAAATGCTGAGGAAGGAAAAGTAATCAATATTTATTCATGGAATGATGAATTTCGTCAGCGTCTGGAAGCGGTATATCCAGAAGTAGAATCAACATCAAAAGATGGCTCTGTTACAAAATTAAAAGATGGAACAGAAATTCATTGGATTATCAATCCAAATCAGGATGGTGTATATCAGCAAAAGCTGGATGAAGCTTTGATGAAACAGGCAGATGCAAGCGCAGATGATAAAGTGGATATTTATTTGTCAGAGACAGACTATGTATTCAAATATACAGATAAAGATGCAGATGTTGCAATGCCACTTACAGATCTTGGAATTGATCCGGACAAAGATTTGGCCGATCAATATGATTTTACAAAAACAACAGCATCTGATGCAGACGGAGTACAGAGAGGATCTACATGGCAGTGCTGTCCTGGATTATTAGTATATCGCCGAGATATTGCGAAAGACGTATTCGGAACAGATGATCCGGAAAAAGTTGCTGAAAAAGTAAAAGACTGGGATACAATGAAACAGACAGCTCAGGAGTTGAAAGACAAAGGTTATTATACATTTGCATCTTATGCAGATACATTCCGTCTGTATGGAAACAGCATTGATAATTCATGGGTTGAACCTGGAGAAACAACAATTAATGTAGACAAAAAGATAACAGACTGGATAAGTGATTCGAAAGAATGGCTGGATGCAGGTTATTTAAATCCAACTGTAAAAGGACAGTGGAATGATGACTGGAATAAAGCAATGAGTTCTCAGTCAAAAGTGTTTGCATTCTTGTTCCCGGCATGGGGAATTGATTTCACATTGAAACCAAACTGGGATGGAGAAGAAGGTCAATGGGCAGTAACAAATCCGCCACAGGAATATAACTGGGGAGGTTCTTACATCCATGCAGCAACAGGAACAGACAATCCGGAACATGCAAAAGATATCCTTCTTGCAATGACAGCAGATAAAGATAATCTATTAAAGATTTCAAAAGAGTACTCTGATTTCACAAACACAAAATCAGGTATGGAGGAAGCTGCAAAAGATGATGCAACATTCGCATCTGATTTCCTTGGTGGACAGAATGCATTTAAATATTTTGCACCGGTTGCAGAAAATATTAAAATCGCTCCATTGTCATCTTATGATCAGGGATGTGTTGAGTTGATTCAGAATTCATTCAGTGATTACCTTCAGGGTAAAGTAGATTATGATAAAGCAAAAACAAACTTTGAAACAGCAATCAAAGAACGCTATCCTGATATTACAGAGGTAAAATGGCCAGAATAAATGTTGGTATCTGCAGAGCATAGATTGCTCTGCAGATGTATTAGAAAGGAAGAACAATTATGAAAAGAAAGAAAAAAAGCATTGATTACGGAAAGTGGGGCTACATATTTATTCTTCCGTTTTTTGTGACATATTTAATCTTTTCTTTAATACCATTGATTGATACAGTACGATACAGTTTCTTCGAGTATTATCGTTCTGGAATCAAGGTGGTTGGACCTAATTTTATAGGACTGGCAAACTATGCAAGTTTACTTGGTTCAGATATGTTCAAATATGGAAAAAATACACTGATCTTATGGGTGATTGGATTTGTTCCCCAGATTGTTATCGCATTGGTTCTGGCAGCATGGTTTACAGATGTACGTTTGAAGATACGCGGACAGCAGTTTTTTAAAGTTGTTATCTATCTTCCAAACTTGATTATGGCGTCAGCATTTGCATTACTGTTCTTTACAATGTTCTCAACAAATGGTCCGATAAATTCAATTTTAATGTCTATTGGACTGATCAGTAGTCCAATTGATTTTCTGGGGTCTGTATGGGGAACACGATCTTTGATTGGACTGATGAACTTTCTGATGTGGTTTGGTAATACAACAATTATGTTAATGGCAGCAATTATGGGAATCAGTGTCGATGTGTTTGAAGCATCTGATTTGGATGGTTGCAATAGTATTCAGAGATTTTTCTATATTACATTGCCATTGATCCGTCCGATTCTTGCGTATACATTGATCACATCGATTATTGGTGGACTTCAGATGTTTGATGTTCCGCAGATTTTGACAAATGGACAGGGAAATCCGGATAGAACATCTATGACCTTGATTATGTTTTTAAACAGTCATTTGAAGAGCAAGAACTATGGTATGGCAGGAGCATTATCTGTTTATTTATTCATCATCAGTGCAATTTTGTGTTTCTTTGTATATAAAATGACAATAGATGATGATCCAGATGGTTCAAAGAAAGCAGCTAAGAAGAAAGCAAAACGGGAGAGGAGGAACTCAAGATAATGAAATCAAAATCAGGAAATCGTTTTAGAAATATTTTGGCACATGTAGTGCTTATACTCTTATCCTTTATGTGCCTGTTCTTCTTTTATGTTTTAATTATTAATGCAACACGTTCACACGCTGATCTTCAGAAAGGATTTTCGGCATTGCCGGGAAAATATTTTCTGCAGAATTTAAAAAATGTTGCGAATGACGGAAGTTTTCCAATGTTTCGTGGAATTTTGAACAGTGTGGTTGTATCGACATGTTCGGCAGCATTGTGTACATATTTTTCTTCGTTGACTGCATATGGCTTATATGTATACGATTTTAAGTTAAAAAAGGCTGCATTTACATTTGTCATGGCAATCCTTGTTATGCCTACACAGGTTACTGCAATGGGATTCTTACGTTTGATTACAAACATGGGAATGTATGATTCATTACTTCCATTGATCATTCCTTCTATTGCTTCGCCGGCAGTATTCTATTTTATGTATAGTTATCTGCAATCTTCACTTCCAATATCTTTGGTTGAAGCGGCCAGAATCGATGGATCAGGAGAGTTTAAGACATTTAATAAAATTGTATTGCCTATCATGAAACCAGCGATAGCAGTTCAGGCGATTTTTACATTTGTAGGTTCATGGAATAACTATTTCGTACCAGCTTTGGTCATTCAGTCAAAAGACAAAATGACAGTTCCGATTTTGATCGCAACACTGCGTGGTGCAGATTATATGAACTTTGATATGGGAAAGATTTACATGATGATCACAGTAGCAATTGTACCAATTATTATTGTATATCTGTTACTTTCAAAGTATATTATTGCAGGTGTAACGCTTGGAGGAGTAAAAGAATAATAGTATTAGGAAGAAAGAGCAGGGCAGGAAATTTGAAAAAATGCCGGGCTCTTTCTTTTTTTGAATAAGAAAAAGAGGAGAAGCAGAATGGAAAATAAGTGGGAACATAGTGGAACAAAAAATGCGGAAATAACAGCAAGAGAAGAGAAACATCGTTGTTTTGCAAGAAGAGCAGCAGAAGAAGGCATTGTATTATTAAAAAATGATAGAATACTTCCAATAGCAGATAAAACGCCGATAGCACTTCTTGGAAGTGGTGCAGGGAAAACAGTGAAAGGTGGAATCGGCTCAGGGGACGTAAATGACAGGGAAAGCATTTCCATTTTTCAGGGGATAAAAGAAAGTGGAGCACCTATCACGAGTATAAATTGGTTGGAAGATTATGAAAATCGTTACCGAGACGCTAGAAATGTGTGGAAAGAAAAAATTTTAAAAGAAGCGAAACAGGTAGATAATCCATTTGATGCGTACGCTGCAAATCCATTTACATTTCCAATTGGACGAGCTGTTTGTGACAAAGATCTGGATGGTGCTCAGGTTGCAATTTATGTTGTGAGCCGGGTATCCGGAGAAGGAAAAGATAGACGGAAGGAAAAAGGGGACTACTATTTAAGTGACAGAGAGCAGGAGGATTTAAAATATATTGATCAAAAGAATATTCCAACAGTAATTCTGTTAAATGCAGGTGGTCCGGTAGAATTGACGGAAATACTTGAACAGACAAACAATATAAAAGCGGTTGTAAACATTTCGCAGCTTGGGCAGGAAGGTGGACGTGCGGTTGCCAATATCTTGTTTGGAAATGCTGTTCCAAGTGGAAAGCTAACTACAACATGGGCGAAGAGGTATGAAGATTATCCAGCTGCAGAATCATTTAGTTATTTAAATGGAAATCTGGAGACAGAAGAGTACAAAGAAGGAATATATGTTGGATACCGTTATTTTGACAGTGCGAAAATCAAACCACTATTTCCATTTGGATATGGCTTGTCTTATACAACATTAGAATATAAATATAATGGAATAAAAGTTGAAAATGAAACGGTAAAAGTTGAAGTAATAGTGGAAAACAAAGGGAAAATATTTTCGGGAAAAGAGGTAATTCAGATATATGCAACAATGCCACAGTCTGGAATGCAAAAAGAATATCATCGTCTGGTAGGATTTACAAAAACAAAGGAATTAAAACCGGGTGAAACACAAAAAGTTCTGGTCTCAATTGATCAAAAAGCAATTGCATGCTTTTCAGAAGAAACACATGCATGGATTGTGGAAGCAGGAAATTATGGCCTTTGGATTGGAAACAGTTCCATCAATTTAAAATTAGAAGCGGTGTTACATGTTTTAGAAAATACAGTGATTGAGCAGACAGAATGTCTGAACATGGAGCATGAAATAGATGAAGAATTAAAGAAAATGCAACAGATACAGGCAGTAACAGACGACTGGTATCAGATTGCAAAGGAACAGAAAATACCGGTTTATGAGTTTTGTCCACAATTCAAAGAACAGCCTGTTTATAAAGAAGAATTTGATATAAAGCAAACAACAGAAGAATTGATTCCGCTGTTGTATGGAAATATTTCGGAAACAACAAGCACTTTGGGAGCGGCAGGAATTAAAGTTCCTGGTTCGGCAGGAGAGACAACGGAAGCTCTATATGATAAATATGGAATTCCTGCACTTGTGATGGCAGATGGGCCGGCAGGAATCCGATTACAGCAGAGTTATGAAGTGGATAGAAAGACAGATATGGTATATGCAATCGGAGTCTTGGGTGCACTGGAAAATGGATTTCTTGTAAGTGAAAAGAAACACGAAAATGCGGATACATATTATCAGTTTTGTACTGCATTTCCGGTAGGAACTGCATTGGCACAATCATGGAATCCAGAGTTAATGGAGGAATTTGGTGGATATATTGCAGAGGAAATGCAGGAATTCCATGTCAATCTCTGGCTGGCACCGGGATTAAATATACATCGAAATCCATTGTGTGGAAGAAACTTTGAGTATTATTCGGAAGATCCACTCGTAGCAGGAACAATGGCAGCTGCTGTGACAAGAGGTGTGCAGGGCCAACATGGATGTGGCGTTACAATTAAACATTTTGCATGCAATAATCAGGAAGATAACCGAATGGGTGTGAATTCGAAGCTATCCGAGAGAACACTTCGTGAAATTTATTTGAGAGGATTTGAGATTGCAGTAAAAACAGGAAAACCAATTGCAGTCATGTCTTCTTACAATTTAATAAACGGAATCCATGCAGCAAATAGTCATGACCTTTGCACGAAAATTTTGCGTCAGGAATGGGGATTTGAAGGTATTGTGATGTCAGACTGGAACACGACAGTACCGGAAGACGGAAGTATTCCATGGAAATGTGCCGAAGCAGGAAATGATATCATTATGCCGGGAAGTACAGACGATGATAGTGATATAAGAAATGCTTATGAAAAAGGCAAATTGCCAGAAGAAGTAATACGCAGATCCGCAGGAAGAGTTTTAAGAATGATTGAAAAGTTGAGATAGGGAGGCCATTTGGGGACGGAGTTTTCTGGCTTTTTTGTTAGGGGAGGCCATTGGGGACGGGGTTAAGTGGCTTTTTCATTCTGAAAAAGCCAC
>ENA-OPSK01002027-OPSK01002027.1-human-gut-metagenome-genome-assembly--contig:-NODE-2027-length-13147-cov-5.334937_pt1 | contig 13147 bp, 10 predicted proteins | sample MGYA00241807_ERZ501905 | MGnify/ENA primary metagenome ERZ501905 (study PRJEB25962, sample SAMEA2042111) | human gut metagenome | biome: human gut; feature: human-associated habitat; material: faeces...
CCCAGGAAGGGAGCCGGAAGCATACACTGCTGCTGGATGCGATGATGTATACCGTTGCGAAACAGGTGGGAGCCATGTATGTGGCATTGCATTGTCATGCGGATGCTCTTATCGTAACCGGTGGAATCGCTTATAACAAATGCTGTATAGATGCGTTGCACGAGTGGGTAGGTTCCTTGTCGGAGATTGTGGTGATTCCCGGTGAGGACGAGATGACAGCGCTGGCGATGAATGCTATCGGTGCCTTGACAGGCAAGATTCCTTTGCAGACTTACCAGCCCGAGGTACTTGAAAAGAAATTGAGAGACCTGCTCGATGGGTTTGGTACGGATCAGATTTCATGAACGGGGGCTTTCATGTTTGCCCGAGGCAGGGGTGGATATTCCTTGAAAACAACATTCCCTTCCGGATGAACGCATCCGGAAGGGAATGTTATGATGGGTTAAGATTGATGCTGTTCGTATTCGGCTTTCCGTTTGGGGTTCATCGGGAACCATCCTTTCAAGACTCGTTCACGTTGCTCGAACAGTTCCTTGATGGTCCAGAACGAGGAAAATGCAAAGACGCCCAAAAGGGAGGCTATCATGATGTTCTCCGTATAAAGGGAGGCAATGATGCCGCCGATGCCGAGTAAAAGGAAAATCCACCAGCACTTGGTGCCCCAATAATATTCGGCTTTCACAACTATGGGGTGAAACAAGCCGATGATGAGGAATGTGCAGATACCTATGACAAGGCCCGACAGATGATATTCGTTCAAGAAATCCATTGTTGTTCGTTATTTCTCGGGGCAAATAGGAATCTCCTTCTTGATGCTCTGTTCCAGGGAAATCAAGGTCTCGGTAGCGGTTACGCCAGGAATCTCCTGCATCTTGTTGTTCAGCAAATCCATCAGATGCTCGTTGTCGCGGGCATATACCTTGGTCAGCATGGTGTACGGACCAGTGGTGAAGTGGCATTCTACGATTTCGGGAATCTTGCCCAGCTCAGCAACTACCGTCTTATACATGGAGCCCTTTTCCAGCTTGATTCCTACGTAAGTGCAGGTTCTGTATCCAAGGGACTTGGGATTTACATGATAGCCTGAGCCAACAATAACGCCAAGGTCAATCAGGCGCTGTACACGTTGATGGATGGCAGCACGTGACACGCCACATTCAGCAGCTACGTCCTTGAAAGGGATACGGGCATTTTGGGAAATGATTTCCAGAATCTGCCGGTCAAGATTGTCTATTTTTTCCATAATAGTAAATAAGTAAAGTTCTTGTTGTTATCAAATAGTAAGCAAATATAGGACTTTATTTTAATTTATCTATAAAAAGGGACGGAAAAATGAATAAAAGTGAGGGGTAACGATAAGGCGCGGATTACGCGGATTTCACGGATTTAGTTTACCAAATCCGCGTATTCCGCGTAATCCGCGCCTAAAAGAAGTATCAAGAGGGTTTTGCCCCTCCCTTCGGATTGTTACATTACTTCTCGATACCCAGCAGTTCCACTTCGAATATCAAAGTAGAGAACGGCTTGATTTGGCTACCGGTTTCTCTTGAACCGTATGCCAGGTCGTAGGGGATATAGAGTTCCCACTTAGAGCCGACGGGCATCATGGTGAGGGCCTCTGTCCAGCCTTTGATTACCTGGTTGGCACGGAAAGTAGCAGGTTCGTTGCGCTTGTAAGAGCTATCGAATTCTGTTCCGTCAATCAGCGTACCTTTGTAGTTTACTTTCACCTTGCTGCTGTCGGCAGGAACGGCACCGTTACCCTTGGTGATGATTTTGTATTGCAGACCGCTCGGGGTAGTTACTACACCTTCTTTAGCCTTGTTCTCAGCCAGGAACTTTTCACCGGCAGCTTTGTTGTCAGCATACTTTTCTGCAGTTGCTTTTTCTTTGATGGCATCCATCTGAGTACGCATGTACTCTTGAGCTTTCATCATATCCATAGCACCACCCTTGCCGATGACACCTGCTACGAAACCTGCCAGCAGATTTTCGCGGCTGATGCTCTGTGTGGAGTCGTTGCCGAAGATTTGTTGGTTGAAGCCTTCCACCCATTGCTTGCTGACCATCTGGCCTACTTGCAGACCGGCCATGTAAGCCACGTCTTTCTTATCGATTTTGGCTGCGCCTTCGTTGAAACCTTTCAGGAATTCTGACATCTGGGTTGAGTCAATGCCTTGTTGTGCAAGATACTGGTCCAAACCTTCTGTACGTGCCATACCGATGGCGTAAGATAATGAGTCGATGTCCGTCTTCAAATCAGCTTTCGGACTTTGAGCAGTACAAGATACCATGCCGGCAGCTACTGCAAGAGCCATGAGAAATGTTACTTTTTTCATTTTGCTTTTACTTGTTTGTTTATTTAGATAAAATTTTCTGTAATTCGACTTCGAATACGAGCGTGCTGTGGGGAGGAATCATCTCGCCGGCACCCTGCGCTCCGTATGCCAGGTCGCTGGGGATGTAGAGTTTCCACTTGGCACCTTCGGGCATAAGCTGAAGGGCTTCCACCCAACCGGGTATCACTTGGTTTACACCGAATGTGGCAGGCTGGCCGCGCTTGATGGAGCTGTCGAACAGCGTTCCGTCAATCAGTGTGCCTTCGTAGTGGCATTGTACCTGGTCGGTTGCTTTGGCATAGTGACCGACGTTTCCTTCTGTGATAACTTCGTATTGAAGTCCGCTGGGAAGCGTAACAACTCCCTCGCGTTTTTTGTTCTCTTCCAGGAACTTTTTGCCGGCTTCTATGTTTGCTGCGTTCATCTTCTCCTCCAGTTCGGCGAAGTACTTGTTGACGATGTCACGGGCTTCTGTGTGGCTGATTGCCGTCTGGTTGCCCTCCAAAACGTCTTTGATTGCTTGTGCAAAGTCATCTACTGCAATGCCTTTGGCACCCATGCTTAAAAGATTCTGACCTATTCCAAGGCCGATAGCATAACTGAATTTGTCCATAAGATTCTTTTGTTGACGACCGGATTGGTTTCTTTTCCAGTCTATTGCAAATTTACGAATGGCAAAAGTACGTCTTTTATTTGAATGATAAGGCTTTTAAGTATTTAATTTTTCTTATTTATATCACAACTTGAACATTCTTCTTATATTTGTCTTACTTTAATAAAGGAAAGGAGCGGAAAATGAAGAACTTGGTCATATTGTCGGGTGCTGGTATGAGCGCCGAGAGCGGCATCAGCACATTCCGTGATGCGGGCGGATTATGGGACAAATATCCGGTGGAGCAGGTGGCGACTCCCGAGGGGTATGCACGTAATCCGGAACTGGTCATTAATTTCTATAACGAACGTCGCAAGCAGTTGCTCGATGTGGTGCCGAATGCCGGGCATCTGGGCGTTGCCGACCTGGAGAGGGATTTCAATGTAACGGTCGTCACCCAGAACGTAGATAATCTGCACGAGCGTGCCGGCAGTACGCACGTGATACACTTGCATGGGGAACTGACGAAGGTTTGTTCCAGCCGCGACCCTTATAATCCGCATTTCGTCAAGGAACTGGCGCCGGAGGAATATGAAGTAAAGTTGGGCGACAAGGCGGGCGACGGTACGCAGCTCCGCCCGTTCATCGTGTGGTTTGGCGAGTCGGTGCCGGAGATTGAGACTGCCATCCGGTATGTGGAGCAGGCGGACATCTTCGTCATCATCGGCACCAGCCTGAACGTTTATCCCGCTGCGGGACTGCTGAACTACGTGCCCCGTGCCGCCGAAGTGTATCTGATAGACCCCAAGCCGGTGGACACGCACGTCATGCGTCCGATACATGTCATTCAAAAGGGAGCTTCGGAAGGGGTAAAAGAGTTGAAGGCGCTGCTTACAGTTACCCAGCCTCCTTTGCCTTAGGACTTAATCTCCTACGTCTTAGGACTTAGCCCCTCACGGTATAGGACTTAATATGCAGAACATCCGGATGTCTTTCTCCAAAACACCCGGATGTTTTACCCCAAAACATGGGGATGTTTTGCTCCATTACATCCGGATGTTTTAGGTGAAAACATGGGGATGTTTTGGGTACTCACTCCTATACTGTAGAGAGCTGGGTATAGGGGAGATTCCCGCAAGGTATAGGTCTTGCGGGAACAAAGTATATTTGTCCTCGAAATTTGTGCTATTTCTTTATCACGGCCCGTAATACGAACCAGGCATGATGGGCTACGGTACTCATCAGTCCGTAATGCCGCGCCATGATGCGGAAGCGTTCGCGCAGGGATGCTTGCCGGTTCTGGGTGGTCATTCCCTCTTCCAGATAGTCGATGAGGGTGAGATGGGTATTGTGCAAGGTCCGTGCCTTCTTCATCACCCGGATGCACCAGTCGAAGTCGGCGGAGAAGCGGTATTGCAGGTCGTAGGGTTCTACAAGGGAAGCTTTGGCAAAGAAGGCCTGATGGCAGACCAGCATGCCCTGCTTGAAGCTTCGCCAGGTAAGCACTTCCGGGGCGGCGAGGCGGCGCATGCGGATGAAGTGACCTTCCTTGTCCACCAGTTCCGTTTCGCCGTACAGCACGTCGGGTAGTTCGTTGCCGGAGATGGAACGCACCATCTGCTGCAAGGTGTCGTCCTCGTGGAAGCTGTCGCCAGCATTGAGGAAGCAGAGGTAATCGCCGGTGGCAAGGCGGATGCCTTTGTTCATGGCGTCGTACAGTCCCTTGTCCGGTTCGCTCACGATGCGGGTGATGCGGTCGCGGTAACGGTCGATAATGGAGAGCGTGCTGTCTTTGGACGCACCGTCCACAATGATGTATTCTACGTGGTGGTAGGTTTGCGAGATAACGCTTTGAATCGTGTCCTCCAGTACCGCTTCGGCATTGTAGGTCACGGTGATGATGCTGAATTTCGGGGTGGGGTGGTTATGCATTTCTTCCGGTTACTTTGTTGTAAAGGTCAATGTATTTCTTGGCGACGACGTTCTCCGAATAGTGGGAGATGGCTTTCCGGCAGGCTTGTTCCGAGAGGCTGGGGTAGTCGGGTTCGGTCAGCGTCCAGTAGATGCCGTTGGCAAAGTCTTCCGAGGATTTGTATTGTGCCACGTAGCCGTTGTGCAGATGGTCTATCATCTCAGGGATGCCGCCCACGTTGAATCCGACGCAGGGAATGCCGCATGCCATGGCTTCCATGATGGTGTTCGGCAGGTTCTCTTCCAGCGAGGGGGTCACGAAGATGTCCACGGCATTGTAGATGTTCACCAGTTGGTGTTCGTTGCTGACGAAGTTCAGCGGGTAGACTTTGAATGGAAGCAGGTTTTCCAGTTGTTGCGATTGGTTGCCGAAGACGACGACACCCAACTGTTCCCGGAGTTCGGGATGCTTGTCGGCCAGCAGTCGGCACGATTCTATCAAGTAGTCAATGCCTTTCCGTTTGTCCGTAATCTTCACCGAGCCGAACAACATGAGCTTTTTGTCTTGCGGCAGTAGGCAACGGCTGCGGGCTTCCTGTCGGTTGCGGGGCTTGAAGAGGTTGGTGTTGATGGGGTTGGGGATGCACGTCACGGCATGTCCACAGAAGAGGGCGCTTGTCCGGGCACGTTCTTCCAGCCAGCGGCTGCAGGTGACGAAGTTGATGTGACGGTTGCGATACAATGCCTGCTTTTTGTGGAAGATGCGGTAGGAAAGGTCACGTTTGCCTCTGCCTCCGTGGATGAAGGGGCAGTTGTGGCATTCCTGCTGGTAGTGGGTGCACTCGCGGGCATGGTGACAGATGCCAGTGCAGGGCCACATGTCGTGCATGGTCCAGACGACGGGCTTGCCCGAGGCGAGAATCTTCTCGATGTTCTTCAGCGAGAGCATCCCTTGGTTTATCCAGTGCAGATGGATGACGTCTGCTTGCTGGAATTCGGGCAGTGAGGTGATGTCTGTCCCCGTGTTGGCAATGTCTACGGCAAAGATGTTCTTCTTGTTGAAGCGGTTGGCGCTCCAGATGACGATGCGCTCCCAGACGAACTTCCACACCATGCGCCAGTTATGGTCCAGTGACACAACGGAGATTTGGTCGGTCTGCTTGTCGCGTACCAGCAGCTTGGCTTTGATGCCGTGGTTCTTGAGTGATTCCATCAGACGGCTGGCGGCGATGGCTGCGCCGCCGATGCGTTCGGATGTATTGATAAGTAGTACTCTCATGACTGTTGTTCGTTTCTTCTTTTTTGAATGTTTTTTCTTGTTACAGATGCCGGTCTTGTTTCATCCATTTCCGGATACGCTTTTGCAGCGTTTGCCATATGATGGTGAAGTTGCCGTACCGTAGGTTCAACGCCAGTTCCTCGAACGACCGTGCAATCTTTATCCAGGGATGCCGCCATGCCATGATGCGGTAAACGCTATCCTTGTAGGCAGTGTTCTCGATGACGTGGCGAGGGTGCTTCAGCGGAAACTCCACTTCGTAGCGTTTCATGGTGAAGATGCGGCGGTAACCGCGCGGCATGGTGTGTACGGAGCCGGCAAAGTGGGTGGAGTCGGCAGTGGCTCCCAGATTGTTTATCATGTTGCGGGTGGGCACGATGCTCAGACCCGAATTGAACAACATGGAAGCGTGGAAGATGGTTTCGTAATAGGCTTTCCCGTGTTCGCGGTGGCGTTGGCACATGTAGATGAAGTCTTTGCGGTAGCGCCGTGTGTGGATGAGGTTCTTCAGTTGCCGCATGTTCTCCTTGTCGTCCAGGAAGGTGTAGAATTCATCCCATTGGTCCGTCACCCGCCGCCAGCTCGCCCATCCCCAGATGGAGAAGGTGGTGGCGAAGAAGTAGTCGGAAGTGATGTCCGGTGTAATCTCCTCGTTGTTGAATCCGGCAATTATGCTGATGCGTGTGTCGTGCTCATACTTGTCGAGCAGTTCCTTGCAGAAGCCGAAGAAAGAGACGGCAGGCACGTCGTCATCCTCAAGCACGATACATTTGTCCGACAAGGAGAATGCCCACTTCTGTGCCATGTATTCCGATGGGTCGCAGCCGTAGTTCTTCTCTTGGTAGTTGTGGTGTACTTCGCATTCCCAGTCGATGTCTGCCACTACTTTGCGACAAGCTTCTATGCCCGGCATGTCGCGTTCGCCGCGCGGGCCGTCCTGATAGAGAAACAGTCGTGCGGGGCGTGCTTTCTTCACTTGTTCGAATACTTGCGCCAGCAGTTTGGGGCGGTTGAAGAAAAGAATCAGTACAGATACATCTACAAGGGCTGGTTTCATGGCAATGGTTTTAGTTCCGGGTGAATATAGCAGGCATGGACTATCTGCTTCTCTTTGGGAGGAATGTCCATGTAGTTTTTATATAAATCTTTCAGATAGGCGTCCACATTGCCCGGTGCCGGGAAATCTTTTCCTTCGAAAGTGATGGTGGAGAGCGGAAAGACGGAATCTTTACGGTGCATGATGCCGTATCCGTTATTGATGAGTATATTCGAAAGATAGGTCCCTTTGGGGCGTACCAGGCAGAGCATTGCCCATATCCCTTTGAAAAGCGCATACTTCATGCCGAAGTAGAAGAATTCTGCAAAGGAGCGCAGCGAGTAGTAGTGTTGCGCGTGTAGGATGGAGTAACTGACGGAGATGCCTTTGCACAGCTTCTTTGCCCATGGGCGGGGCACGGTGGGGTAGTCGATGAAAGGGAATATATCTACGTATAGTCCTTTCTGATACTCTACGCTGAAGGTATCTCCTGCTTCAATATAGATTGAGTTTAAATCCCTTATCTTGACGATGGGCTCTTTGCTGGTAGGGTCACTTTCCGGGGTTTGCAGGAACAGTGTGTCGGGTAGTTCGGAGGGGGCTACCTTCATGAATGCTTGCATGTCTTCCAGTGTCATGCCGATGTCTATGTCATCATCCCAGGGGATGAATCCTCCATGACGCATGGCTCCCAACAGTGTGCCTCCGTCAAGCCAGTAGCTTAACTTGTGTTTCCGGCAGATGCGGTCCACCTCTTTCAGTATGGAAAGTTGCTTCAGTTGGCAGGCGCGTAGGTTGTCGGCAACGTAGTCCGATAGGTATTGGTTCTTCATACTTCTTCTCTTTTTACGTCGATGACTTGTCCGGTGAATTCGGAAAGCAGTGACTGTATGGTGGTAATGGCTACTTGCTCGGAGGTCAGCAAGGTGTTATCCGGTTCGATGCCGAAGTTATGGACACGCATCGGTGTTTTGGTGCGCTCCGGATTGATGCAGTTCACGCTGATGCCGAACGGTTCCCATTCTTGTGCTATGGCTTGCACAAAGTTCACGATGGCGGCTTTGGTCGATGAATAGATGCTGTAAAAGGCGCGTCCCCGGGTGTAGGAGCTGGAAGTGAAGAATACGAGTTTACCTTTGCTCTCCTTCAGATAGGGGAAGGCTTCAAGTGCCACGTTGACAGTACCCATATAGTTGGTGTTCACAGCGTTGCAGATGGTCTGATAGTCGCAACTCATCAGAGGTTCTTTATTCAACAGTCCGGCAGTATTGATAATGTAGTCTATCCGTCCACATTGGCGGTACACTTCCTGCAAGGCTTTGCTCACCTGCTCTTTGTTGCCTACATCCGTTCCGTTCATGCTGCGCGAATAGCAGAATACGTTGGCTCCTTTCTCTTTGAGTAGCTGAGCCACGTCTGCGCCGATGCCGTAACTACCGCCGAATACGACTGCAACCCGGTTCTTCAGGTTGTTTTCCTGGTCGATGGGCAAGGTGTTCAGTTCACTTTTGCGCAGCTGGAAGAATTTGTCCAGCAGATAGGTGTCTTCCTTATAGGTCAGCTTCATGTTGCTTTCTTCGCCGTTCACTACATAAACCGGTACTTCCGGAAGGTATTTCACTACTACGCCGCAGTCGTCGGTCACTTTAAAGGCCGGGTCTTGCAAGGCAATGTCATAGGCATGCTTGATGGTTTCCAGATGGAATGCTTGCGGAGTCTGTCCTCGCATCAGTTTGCTGCGGTCTGGGATTTCCTGAATGAATCTGTCATTGACTTGTATAATGGTATCCGTGGCGGGCATTGCCACATCAATAGCTTTGTAGGTTTCCAATGCGGCAATAACGTCATTCAGAATCCGCTGGCTCACTAACGGACGTACGGCATCGTGGAATATCAGATTGACGTCAGTGTCTTCGTAGGCTTTGATGGCGGATAGGCTGGAATGATACCGTTCTTGTCCGCCTTTCAATATCTTCTTGACCTTCTTCCATCCGTTCTTGATGATGATAGATTCGAAATCGGAGATATAGAAAGGATTGGATACGATAGCTATCTCGTGAATATGTGGATTGCTTTCGAAAGTATCGATGGTGTGCTCCACGACCATTTTTCCCGCTACCTTGAAGAATTGCTTGGGAGTGGACAATCCCAGACGGCTACCGACTCCTCCTGCCAATATGACTACTACATTCTTTTTCATTGTATCAATAGAAATGTGATGCTGCAAAAATACGAATTAATTGCTTCTTTGCAGCATTCCGGTTGGGATAAAGTGGCATATCTGTTGGGATAACTCTCTTTTTATTCTCTTCTTGTCTGCTCTATGGCTTCCATTAATCTGTCTGATGTGCCGCTTACTATTTTCCGGCAGAACATCTTTCCAGACTGCCGCAATACCGGCAGGTCCTCGAGTGTCATCACGCGGATGGATGCGCCGTAGTCTATGTAGTGCAAGGGGGTGAGACGGGTAAGTCCGGGGTATTCTCCCTCTAAAAGAAGCCCTTTTGAGGCAAAAGGGGAGTTGAATACGATGGTCTGTATGCACAGTTCGCTGGGTACAAAGCTGGTTCTGAAATACTTCACCAGCTTCTCCTCCGTACACAACTTTTCATATACATATCGTGCGCAGGGCAACGTGATGGCCCAATAGTCGGAACCGAAATAGACATCTGCCTGCTTGCCCTCCAAGGGTGCAAAAGGGGCTTTCCGGATGGGGAGTATCTGTGCCAGCTTGCGCGATGCTACGATGAGTTTGTTCTTCCACCATATACTCTTCCAAGGCAGGTCACGGAAAGGGTGGTAATGGGTTATCTTGTGCAACTGCTGTTTCACGGTGCAGCGTGTCAGGTTGAAACCGCCGATGAATTCAGTGTCTTGATGCTCCTCGAAATAGTGGTGGATGGCGTTGTTGTTCCATAACGGATAGTCTTGCCCGCTCAGGCATACTACACGGGTATAGGGGATGCCGCTGTGCAATACGGCGGCAAGCAATTCTTTCTGATATTCCACTTGTTCCCATCCTCCCCAGCTTATCCGGTGGCGGGGCACGAAAGTGACCTTGTCTCCCAAGGCTTCTTCAAAAGGGTGTATATCGGCATTGAGGTCGATGTGCACGTAGAAGTCTGCCCGGTCATCCAGTGCGGCAACCAGGCGTGCCAAGTGTGGGGCATCCTTGTAGGCGGATATGATGTAGGCTATGCGGCTCATGCTCTTTTTTTCTTTAAGAGGAATTCAATGCTTTCCCGGAAGATGGTAGATTGTAGTTTCCACAAAACCAGTGCATAAAGCCCAGCTACCATAATGATTTTGGCTGCCATATTTAAGTATAGGTTTTCTATGGGCTGAGTGGCATAGTGAGTTGACACTACGAGTACAATGGATAGGGAGAAATAAGGAGAGATGTCTTTCAGCATATCGCGCAGTCTTAATCCTATCTCCCTCTTGACAAAACGGAACCATACAAACAGCCAGCCGATATTGATAATGACGAAAATACGCAGCATCCATTCCAACCCGTATGGGTATATGGCACATACAGCTACTATTTGCAGCAGGCTCAAGCTGATGGTGCTCCACATATAGATAGAAGAATGCCCCCGGCTGATGAGCAGGTTGGAGAACAGATTGATGACGGGAATAAATGCTCCCCAAATACATAACAGTTGCAAGATATCGGCACTGGGCAGCCACTTCTCCGTGATAGTGATTATAATCAGTTCTTTCGATACCAAGCTCAATCCCAGCATGGCGGGGAAAGAGATAAAGGCGGTGAAGCGCAGCAGCTTTCTGAATACGGCAAGTTGCCGTGCCTTGTCGTCGGCAACCCGGGTAAAGACGGGTTGTGCAATGCCGTTTATCATGCCCGTAATCGTGGTATGTCCCATGCCGTTCCACTTGTTTGCCTGCGTAAAGTTACCCACTTCCCGTTCCGAATAGAACTTACCCAACAAGACGGAAAACAAATTGTTATTGATTATGGTGAAGATATTCGTAATGATTATCTTACTGCTGAACCCTATCATCTCCTTAATGGGTGTGAAGTCGAACCGGAAGCGGGGTCTCCAATGCGAGAAGTAGAAGTTAAGAATCGTCATTACGGTGATGAAAGAGATGCTTTGCAATGCAATCCCCCAATAGGCGAATCCGTTTGCCGCCAATGTGATGCCCACAATACCGGAGACTATCAGACTTGAAATAGAAATGACGGTAGTGTCCTTGATTCTGAGATTCTTGAACAGATACGCTCTCGGTGCAATGCTCATGCTGGAAATGACGAATCCCAAGAAGGAGAGACGGGACAGCGGTATCAGCTCGGGCGTATCGTAGAAGTCGGCAATCAGCGGTGCGGCAAAGAAGAGTAATATATATATAGTAGTGCTGCACATCAGGCTGAACCAGAACACGGCGTTGTAATCCTTGTGCAAAGTCTCCTTCCGGTTGGTCAGTGCCGAAATGAACCCACCCTCCTGCAAGGCGGCGGCAATGGCGGAGAAGATGGTAAGCATCCCTACCATACCATAATCCGAAGCATCCAGCAGACGGGCAAGGACTATTCCGAATCCCAGATTTAACAACTGCTGTATGCCGTTGCTGAATCCTCCCCAGAAGAGGCCTTTGGCTGTTTTTTCTTTGAGTGATGTATCGGACATAGTTTATTGGTTGATAAGGCAACGAGTTAACAAGGCCACGAGGCTTTTCCTTCCTCCTTGTAGCCTTGTTAACTCGTTACCTTGTTACTGTTTTATTTCACCTCGCTGCCCGGCTTCACCTCTTTCAGCAGTGAAGTCACCGCCAGCGAGCCGTCATAATTCTCGGCAGAGAGAATCATTCCCTCACTTACCAGCCCGTTCTTGAATTGGCGTGGAGCGAGGTTGGCGATGAACAGCACTTGCTTGCCTACCAGTTCTTCCGGTTTGTAGTGCTGGGCAATGCCGCTGACGATGGTGCGGTTTTCCAGCCCGTCGGCAATCTTGAACTTCAGCAGCTTCTTCATCTTGGGCACTGCCTCGCATTCAAGCACTGTACCTACGCGGATATCCAGCTTTTCAAAGTCTTCGAAGGCGATGGTCGGCTTGATGGGGTTTGCCTTGTAGGTGGCGGCTTCGTTTGCCTTCTTGGTGGCAAGCAGCTTGTCTACTTGTGCCTGGATGACGTCGTCTTCTATCTTTTCGAACAGCAGTTCGGGGGTGCCCAGCTGATGTCCGGCAGGCAACAGGTCGGTGTGTCCCAGCTCTGCCCAGTCAAAGCTGTCCATGTTCAGCATCTTGCGAAGCTTCTCGCTGCTGAAGGGCAGGAACGGTTCGAAAGCAATGGCAAGGTTGGCGACCAACTGCAACGAGATGTGGAGAATGGTGGCTACGCGCTCCATGTCTGTCTTGGCAAGCTTCCACGGCTCGGTGTCTGCCAGGTATTTGTTTCCGATGCGGGCAAGGTTCATCGCTTCCTTCTGTGCGTCGCGGAATTTGAATACGTCCAGCAACTTCTCCACTTCTGCCTTGACGTCGGCAAATTCTTTCAGCGTCTCGCGGTCGTAGTCGTTCAGTTCGCCTGCGGCGGGCACTACGCTGTCGAAGTACTTCTTGGTGAGTTGCAGGGCGCGGTTCACGAAGTTGCCATAAACGGCAACCAGCTCGTTGTTATTACGTGCCTGGAAGTCCTTCCAGGTGAAGTCGTTGTCTTTTGTCTCCGGTGCGTTGGCGGTCAGCACGTAGCGCAGCACATCCTGCTTGCCGGGGAAGTCAACGAGATACTCGTGCAGCCATACCGCCCAGTTGCGTGAAGTGGAAATCTTGTCGCCCTCCAGGTTCAGGAACTCGTTGCTCGGCACGTTGTCCGGCAGGATGTAGCTACCCTCTGCCTTCAGCATGGCGGGGAACACGATGCAGTGGAACACGATATTGTCTTTTCCGATGAAGTGTACCAGACGCGTTTCGGGGTCTTTCCACCATTTCTCCCATGTGTCGGGCAGCAACTCTTTGGTGTTGCTGATG
>ENA-OPSK01002039-OPSK01002039.1-human-gut-metagenome-genome-assembly--contig:-NODE-2039-length-13055-cov-4.578231_pt1 | contig 13055 bp, 10 predicted proteins | sample MGYA00241807_ERZ501905 | MGnify/ENA primary metagenome ERZ501905 (study PRJEB25962, sample SAMEA2042111) | human gut metagenome | biome: human gut; feature: human-associated habitat; material: faeces...
GAGTATCCGGTGAAATAGCCGACCGCATGGCAGACATGATGCAGGAAATGGGCGACCGGAACCGTCAGGTAATCAGCATCACCCACTTGCCGCAGATTGCTGCCCGCGGACGTGCACATTATAAAGTATATAAGAAAGACAGCGATACGGAAACAAACAGTCATATCCGCCGTCTCACCGATGAAGAACGAGTAGAGGAAATAGCTCACATGCTTAGTGGCGCCACTCTGACCGAGGCCGCCCTTAGCAATGCCAAATCCCTGCTTGATGCTAAGTAATTAATGGCTAAATTGATTCATTCAAAGTAATTGAGGTAGTGAATTGTTAAGCGGTAACTGATAAGTAGTAAATTGTAAATAGTAAAATAGTAAATCAAATAGATGTTGGATAAAAGTGAAATGATTTTCGGCGTTCGTGCCGTGATAGAAGCCATTCAGGCAGGTAAAGAGATTGATAAAATTCTGGTAAAGAAAGACATTCAGAGTGATCTTTCCAAAGAACTGTTTGCTGCTTTGAAAGGGCTGCTGATACCGGTTCAGCGTGTTCCGGTGGAACGTATCAACCGCATTACCCGGAAAAATCATCAGGGAGTGGTTGCTTTCATTTCTTCTGTGACTTATCAGAAAACGGAAGATCTTGTTCCTTTCCTGTTCGAACAAGGGAAGAATCCGTTTTTTGTTATGCTGGACGGAGTGACCGATGTACGTAATTTCGGAGCCATTGCCCGTACCTGCGAATGTGCAGCTGTCGATGCAGTGATTATTCCTGTCCGCGGGAGTGCGTCTGTCAATGCTGATGCCGTGAAAACATCGGCAGGAGCGCTGCACACGCTGCCTGTGTGTCGTGAGCAGAACCTCCGTTCAACGCTGCAATATCTGAAAGACAGTGGTTTCCGCATTGTAGCTGCTACCGAGAAGGGAGATTACGACTATACAAAAGCCGATTATACAGGACCGCTGTGCATCATTATGGGAGCGGAGGATACGGGAGTTTCTTATGAAAACCTTGCGCTTTGCGACGAATGGGTGAAAATCCCGATGCTGGGCACCATCGAATCTCTGAATGTTTCCGTGGCTGCCGGTATTCTGGTTTACGAAGCTGTGAAACAAAGAAATAATGACTGATATGAAGAAGATTTTAATTCTACCTTTCCTGCTTTTCTTCCTGATACAGGGAAGCATGGCGCAAACTCCCAAATGGGTAGAGAAGGCAAAACGGGCAGTCTTCTCTGTGGTGACTTATGACAAGAATGATAAAATGCTGAATACCGGAAACGGATTTTTTGTATCCGAAGATGGATTGGCTTTATCAGATTATACTCTTTTTAAAGGAGCCGAACGTGCAGTGGTTATCACTTCCGAAGGCAAGCAGATGCCGGTTAGCTTGATACTTGGAGCGAATGATATGTATGATGTCATTAAGTTCCGTGTGGCTATCACCGAGAAGAAAGTGCCTGCGCTCATTGTGGCTAAAACAGCTCCGGCAGTGGGAGCCGATGCGTGGATGCTTCCTTATTCTACACAGAAAAGTATTGCTTGCGTTACTGGTAAAGTGAAAGATGTCTCCAAAGTAGCCGGAGAATATCATTACTATACATTGGGTATGCAGATGAAAGATAAGATGGTGAGCTGTCCGGTGATGAATGCCGAAGGCCAGGTATTTGGCATTGCGCAGAAGTCATCCGGCATCGATACGGTGACCACTTGCTATGCGGCAGGAGCAGCTTTTGCCATGGCACAGAAAATCAGTGCTCTTTCTTTGGGAGACGCTGCTTTGAAAAAGATTGGCATCCGGAAAGGCCTGCCCGAGACGGAAGACCAAGCATTAGTGTACTTGTTTATGGCATCTTCGAGCCTGTCGGGCGACGATTACGAAAAGCTGTTGGATGATTTCATCCGTCAGTTTCCTGCCAATGCGGATGGTTATCTTCGTCGTGCCAATTATTATGCAGCTAAAGGCAAAGACGATCAGGCTTGGTATGATAAAGCAGTTGCCGACTTTAATCAAGCTTTGAAAGTAGCCCAGAAAAAAGATGATGTATATTATAATATAGGTAAGCTGATATATGCTTATCAATTGTCGAAGCCGGAAAAAACGTATAAAGACTGGACGTATGACACTGCTTTGCAGAATGTTCGTCAGGCAATCGCCATTGATCCGCTGCCTATTTATATTCAAATGGAAGGCGATATACTGTTTGCCCAGCAAGATTATGCCGGTGCTTTGGCTGCTTATGAAAAGGTAAATGCCAGTAACATTGCTTCTCCGGCCACTTTCTTTAGTGCTGCCAAGACGAAGGAACTGGCGAAAGGTGACCCGAAAGAAGTCGTAGCTTTAATGGATAGCTGTATTGCCCGTTGCCCGCAACCGATCACAGCAGATTTTGCTCCATATTTGTTGGAACGTGCACAGATGAACATGAATGCCGGCCAGCCACGGAATGCGATGCTCGATTATGATGCTTATCATACAGCAGTCAAAGGAGAAGTGAACGACGTATTCTATTACTATCGCGAACAGGCCGCTTTGAAAGCACGCCAATTCCAACGCGCCTTGGATGATATAGTTAAAGCAATCGAAATGAATCCGACAGACCTGACCTATCAGGCGGAACATGCCGTTGTAAACCTGCGTGTAGGACGTTATGAAGAAGCTATTCAGATTTTGAATAATATATTGAAGGCTGATCCTAAATATGCCGAGGCTTACCGCTTGCTGGGACTTTGCCAGATACAGTTGAAGAAGACAGATGAAGCTTGCGGTAACTTTAAGAAAGCGAAAGAACTGGGTGATCCAAATGTAGATGAGCTGATTACAAAATACTGCAAGTAAGAGATTGCCTCTTCGAAAAACAACATAAGTAAAAATGAATCCCTGCCAACTCGAAAATTGGCAGGGATTCCTCGTTTTGGGGGACGTTGTATAAAAAACTCTCTCTCTTTTTTTATTTTTCCCCACTTCACTTGTTAAGCTCAGGTTGTAGGTTTTAATGATATATGGTTTGATTTCCCTTTTTCCCCTCTTTTATAAGTTAAATGCACGCTTATTGAAAATACTGCATGGTTTCACTTATTTTTTTTAGAAATTATTCGATTTTCCATCTAAAACAGCGACTAAATTTAAAAATGTGATTCATTTTATCTATAATCTTACTATATTCCGCACGTTTTTTAATAACACTTATGAGATAAGTTATAATTTATGGAAAAAAATCGATTTACTATTTGTGCAAACAATTACATCGATTGTTTGCGACAAGAGGGTCGTTATTCTACGGCCCACGTGTATAAACACGCTATTCGTTCTTTTTCGCAGTTTTGTGGGACCCAATCCATTACCTTTAGTAGGATAAACCGCGAAACTCTAAAGAGGTATAGCAACTATCTGTTGGCTTCCCGTTTGAAGCCTAATACGATTTCTACGTATATGCGTATGCTTCGTAGTATCTACAATCGCGGAGTCGATACGCATCAGGCTCCTTATGTACATGGCTTGTTCCGGGATGTATTTACTGGGGTGGACACACGTCAGAAGAAAGCCATCCCGATCGGTGAACTTCACATGCTACTAAACAAAGATCCTCAATCGGAAAAGCTTCGCCGGACACAGGCCATTGCCAATCTGTTATTTCAGTTTTGTGGAATGCCTTTTTCTGATTTGGCCCATCTGGAAAAATCCAATTTGAAACAAGGTCTTTTAAAGTACAACCGTCTCAAGACCGGTACTCCTATGAGTATAGAAGTGCTGGAGTCAGCGCACAATGCAATCGGGGGATTATACAATAAAACCGATGCGCGAAGTCCTGATTATCCTGATTATCTTTTTCGGATATTAAGCGGAGCATATAAGAGAGATGAAGAGGAAGCATATCGTGAATATCAGTCAGCCTTGAGACGTTTCAATAATGATTTGAAAAACCTGTCCAGAAAATTAAGGATATCTTCATCCGTCACGTCTTACACGCTTCGTCATTCTTGGGCTACGACTGCCAAGTACAGAGGTGTTCCTATCGAGATGATTAGCGAATCATTAGGGCACAAATCTATTAAAACAACACAGATATATTTAAAGGGTTTCGAATTGGAAGAAAGAACAAAGGTTAATAAATTGAATTATTCTTACATATGTAGTTTTAAAATGTTCTGATTAATATTATTAAAGCATTATGGATTAGGGACTTAATGCTGGTGTTACTTCTTAGGTAACGGAAATATATTCGCTACAAAGATAGGTAAAAATATTAATAGCAAACAAGCAAAAAACTTCTTTTTTTCCTTTTTCTCTCAAATATGCAACATGAATCTATCTGAACATGAAAGATAACGTCTTCATGCTCAAGGGATTTTTATTACCTAAATTCAAAAAAGTCTTATATTGAATGTTAGGTACCCGCTTTTATATTCCCTCATAATCGATTTTTTTCCTTTTTTCACTGCTATGTGTATCCTATATGTGTGTTATCCGTTACCTAAGAAGTAACGGAATCACATGGGGTAAAAAAATATGATTTTAACGAAACCAAAATCAGTAAATGCCGGGCCTATTAGTGGGACAGGGGAAGGCGTAGCACACTCAAAACGCTGGTATGTAGCACTCGTTCGAATGCATCACGAGAAGAAAGTATCCGAGCGTTTGTCTAAGATGGGAATTGATTCTTTTGTTCCCGTTCAGCAACAGATCCATCAATGGAGCGACCGTCGAAAGATGGTTGATACAGTCTTGCTTCCCATGATGGTTTTTGTTCATGTCAATCCAAAAGAGCGTATGGAAGTCCTAAGCTTCTCCACGGTTAGCCGTTATATGGTGATGCGTGGTGAAAGTACTCCTGCCGTTATTCCTGACGAGCAGATGGCCCGTTTCCGTTTCATGCTCGATTATTCCGAAGAAGCAGTCTGTATGAATGATACTCCACTAGCGCGTGGTGAGAAAGTTCGTGTCATAAAAGGGCCTTTGAGCGGCCTTGTTGGCGAACTTGTGACTGTAGGCGGGAAGAGTAAGATTGCCGTTCGTTTAAATATGCTTGGCTGTGCTTGTGTAGATATGCCAATCGGTTATGTAGAACCCACAAAGATTAGTAATGACGACACAAAAAAACTTTAACGTATTTCTATTCATTCTACTGTTAGGAGTTTTTTCTCCTTTGATGGCTCAAAATATGAGCGATTCTCAAGTGTTGGAGTATGTCAAAGAGGGGATTAGACAAGGGAAAGAACAAAAACAATTAGCCTCCGAACTTGCCCGTAAGGGCGTGACCAAAGAACAGGCTATGCGTGTGAAGCAGCTTTATGAGCAGCAGAATAATGTCAATGCTTCCAACGCTACCGGTACGGATGTCAATGAATCCCGTCTTCGTGAAGAAATGAAGGAGAATACTTCCGATATGTTGGAAGACCATCCGAGCACTCAAGACCTTGCACGTGGTAATCAGGTTTTCGGAAGAAACATCTTCAATACTCGTAACCTGACTTTTGAACCCAGTGTCAACATCGCCACCCCTTTAAATTACCGTCTCGGTCCCGGTGACGAAGTGATTATCGACATCTGGGGAGCCAGTCAGAACACTATCCGCCAACAGATTTCTCCTGATGGCACTATCAATATTCAGAAAATAGGTCCTGTCAACCTGAACGGACTAACCATTTCTGAAGCCAATGACTATCTCAAAAAAACATTAAACAAGATATATAATGGTCTTAATAATACGAATGACCCCACTTCTGACATCCGTCTGACTCTGGGCAGCATCCGTACTATTCAAATCAATGTAATGGGTGAAGTTGTCCAGCCGGGCACTTACTCTCTTTCTTCCTTTTCTACTGTATTCCATGCACTTTATCGTGCAGGAGGTGTGAGTGACATAGGTAGCCTTCGTAATGTCCAGCTGGTACGTAACGGTAAGAACATCGCCACAATCGACGTCTACCAATTTATCATGAAAGGCAACATTCAGGATGACATTCGTCTGCAGGAAGGTGATGTTGTGATTGTTCCCGCCTATGACGTATTGGTTAAGATCGACGGAAAAGTGAAACGCCCCATGCGTTTCGAAATGAAGAAGGACGAAAACTTATCTACACTTATCAGTTATGCCGGTGGATTTGACGCTGACGCCTACACCCGTTCTTTGCGTGTCGTACGCCAAAACGGACAGGAGTATGAAGTAAACACAGTCAAAGACCTTGATTATAGTGTCTATAAAATGCGGAATGGTGATGTTGTGACTGCCGAGGCTATCCTTAACCGTTTCACTAATAAGCTTGAAATCCGTGGTGCTGTTTACCGTCCCGGTATCTACCAGCTAAACGGTAAACTGAATACCGTCCGCGAACTGGTGAACGAAGCCCAAGGCTTGACGGGTGATGCTTTCTTGAACCGTGCTGTCCTTTATCGTCAACGTGAGGACCTTACTACTGAAGTTATCCCTGTTGACATTAAAGCCATCATGGATGGTACTTCCCAAAATATCATCCTGGCGAAAAACGACATTCTTTATATTCCTAGTATCCATGATTTGGAAGATAGGGGAGATGTTGTAATCCACGGTGAAGTAGCCAAACCTGATTCTTATCCTTATGCGGATAATATGACCCTTGAAGACTTGATCATTCAAGCAGGTGGATTGCGTGAAGCCGCTTCTGTGGTTCGTGTAGATGTATCCCGTAGAATTAAGAATCCTCGCAGTACAGTAGATAACGATACTATCGGCCAAATATATACATTCTCCCTAAAAGAAGGTTTTATTGTGGATGGAACCCCTGGCTTTGTACTTCAACCTTATGATGAAGTTTATGTACGTCGTAGTCCGGGTTATCAGGCCCAACAGAATGTGGTTGTTGAAGGTGAAATCTTGTTTGGAGGCTCTTATGCAATGACTAGTCGTGAAGAACGTCTTTCGGACTTAATCAATAAAGCTGGAGGTGCAACGAATTATGCCTACTTACGTGGTGCCAAACTGACTCGTGTAGCCAATGCAAGTGAAAAGAAACGCATGGGTGATGTAATCCGTTTGATGAGTCGACAGTTGGGTGAAGCTATGATGGACTCTTTAGGTGTCCGTGTGGAAGATACCTTTAGTGTTGGTATTGACTTGGAGAAAGCATTAGCTAACCCTGGTAGTACAGCAGATATTGTCTTGCGTGAGGGTGATGTGATTTCTATTCCGAAAAATAATAATACGATTACAATTAATGGTGCCGTAATGGTCCCGAATACCGTTTCTTATATAAAGGGTGAGAATGTAGATTATTACCTGAACCAAGCTGGTGGTTATTCTGAAAATGCGAAGAAGAGTAAGAAATTCATCGTTTATATGAATGGTCAGGTGACTAAGGTGAAAGGTAGTGGTAAGAAACAGATCGAACCTGGTTGTGAGATAATTGTTCCTAGTAAAGCAAAGAAGAAGACTAATATAGGAAATATTCTAGGTTATGCTACTACATTCAGCACTTTGGGAATGATGGTTGCTTCTATTGCTAACTTAATAAAGAAATAACGAATACCTTTTATGGCTACTCTGATTGAACAAGAATCTGGAAAAGAGATAAAACTAAAGCGGAATAATCATGTGGATGAAGAGATCGAAATTGATTTGATGGATATTCTTCGTAAGATTATAGGTATTCGCAAGTTAATTTATAAAGCTGCTGGTATTGGTTTGGTAATTGGGGTTATTATAGCAATTTGTATTCCAAAGCAATATACAGCTGAAGTAACCCTTTCTCCGGAGATGGGTAGCAATAAAGGTGGTGGTCTATCTGGTTTAGCAGCTTCTTTTTTAGGAAGTGACGTTGCTATGGGTGACGGTACTGATGCTTTAAATGCTTTTTTGTCTGCTGATATTGTTTCTTCTACTCCTTTCTTATTAGAACTTTCTACAATGGAAATACCTGCATCGAAAGGTGAGAACATGACTTTGAGCACTTACCTAGATGAAGAATATATCCCTTGGTGGAGCTATGTAATCGGATTTCCAAGTATAATAATTGATGGAGCAAAGTCTTTATTTATCGAAGAAGATGAATTAGTATCTTCTAATAGAACAAATCAAGGTATAATTGAATTATCTAAAAAGGAGTCGAAGAAGATTGAAGTTTTAAAGAAAATGATTACTGCTATTGTAGATAAGAAAACATCCATGACTACAGTTGCTGTAACCTTGCAAAATCCTAAAGTTGCCGCAGTGGTCGCTGATTCTGTTGTGAAGAAGTTGCAGGAGTATATTATAGACTATCGTACTACCAAGGCTAAAGAGGATTGTATTTATTTAGAGAAACTATTTAAAGAGCGCCAACAAGAATATTATGCAGCCCAAAAAGAATATGCTAATTATATAGATTCTCACGATAATATTATCTTGCAAAGTGTTCGTGCCGAACAGGAACGTTTACAGAATGATATGAGTTTGGCTTACCAAGTGTATAGCCAGGTGGCGAATCAACTTCAAGTTGCTAGGGCTAAAGTTCAAGAAGAGAAGCCTGTGTTTGCAGTTGTAGAACCTGCGGTAGTGCCATTGGAATCTTCAGGGGCCAGTAAAAAAGTATACGTTTTGGTGTTTGTTTTCCTGTCTGTTGGCCTTGTTGTGTTTTGGAAGTTATTTGGGGATGATTTTCTGAATAAAATTAAAGAAATACGAGCTTAATTTTCATTAGTAAAGTAATATGGCGTCAACTAACCAAATAAATAAAGTAGTAGAACTTATTGCAGTCTTGGGAGATTTGATTATCCTCAACTTTAGCTTGTTTTTACTACTTTTCTATTGGAAAAACGTATTCATGTATTCTGCTTTTTCTTGTACCACTTCTTTGATGATGACTTCGCTTAGCCTTTGTTATTTAGCATGCTCTGCATCTCGTGGAAAAGCTTGGAGTAGTAGGGAAATTCGTGCAGATCAGCTTGTTTTGCGTGTGTTGAGAAATGTTATAACTTTTTCTATCTTTTGGGCATGTATCATGACTTTTAGTGGGATCTCCATATTCTCCCCTCTTTTTTTTGTTGTTTATTTTTTTATTCTCTTTGTCGTTTTAAGTATCTATCGTATCATTATTCGTCATTCGTTGATTATTTATTGTGCTAAGGGTAAACATAAACGTTATGCTGTTTTTATAGGTGGAGGTAATAATATGCAAATGTTATTTGAGGAAATGGAGGGGTCTTTAGCATCTATTTATGAAGTAGTAGGTTATTTTGATATTGTACCTAATGACATTTTTTCATCCCAATGTCCTTATTTGGGAAGTCCTGACAGCTTTGCTGATTTTATGTCTGGAAAAACGTCTATAAAGCATGTGTTTTGTTCATTGTCAATGGAGCAAGGACGATATAATTTCTCTATTATGAATTATTGTGAGAATCATCTGCTTTATTTTCATGGTGTTCCTAATGTTTGCAAAGGTTTTCCCCGACGTATCTGGCATAGTATGGTAGGCAATATGCCGATTCTAAATTTGCGGTATGAACCTCTTAGCAAGATGGAGAACCGTATATTAAAACGGATATTTGATATTGTTTTATCTGGTATTTTTTTGATTACAATTTTTCCTTTTGTTTTTCTCATTGTGGGAAGTATTATAAAGTTAACTTCTCCAGGACCTATACTTTTTAAACAAATGCGAACAGGTTTGAATGGTGTAGATTTCTTGTGTTACAAATTCCGTTCAATGAAAGTAAACGATGAAGCTGATAGTAAGCAGGCGACAATTGATGATCCTCGGAAAACTCGGTTTGGAGACTTTCTTAGACGCTCTAATATTGATGAATTCCCTCAGTTTATAAATGTCTTTAAAGGTGAAATGTCAATAGTTGGACCTCGTCCTCATATGTTGTCTCATACGGAGACTTATGCCCAACTGATCGATAAATATATGGTGAGGCATTTCATTAAACCAGGTGTGACCGGATGGGCACAAACACATGGTTTTCGTGGTGAAACAAAAGAGCTTTCACAGATGGAGGAACGGGTTAAAGCTGATATTTGGTATATGGAGCATTGGACAATATTGCTTGATTTATATATTATTTATAAGACTATAGTGAATGTGGTTGTTGGAGAAAAGAATGCATATTGAGAAAAAAAATTAAGGGTAAATTATAGATAGAAGCCTTTAATGAAAATATTTAGAGATCATTTATAGGTTTGAATTTTATTATAATGCGTCTTTAGTTATATAGAAAGTAATTTGGTAAATATAAAAAAATGAAAAAGAAAATCTCTGCAATTATTCCTGTTAAGGCTAATAGTTCTCGTCTTCCAGGAAAGAACATTTTACCTTTTGGTAAATCAAATCTTTTGCTCCATAAAATAGAGCAATTAAAACAAGTTGAAGATTTATATGAGATTATAGTCTCGTCGGATTCTGATACGATGTTGGAAATAGCAGAAAAAGCTGGAGTGAAAGCTATTAAACGTCCGGAGCAATATGCAAATGAGTCCGTTCCTTTTGGCTGTTTTTTAGATTATGTTTGTGATATTTGTAGTGGTGACCATATTATGTGGGCATGTGCTACTTCTCCTTTGGTAGAACCTTCACTTTATCGTAAGGCTATCAAGACTTACTTTGAAAAACTTGAAGAAGGATATGATTCTCTTATAACTTGCCTTCCATATCAACATTTCTTAATGGATGAGAATGGACCTATTAATTTTGAGATAGGCTTAAAACATACGAATTCTGAAAAACTGCCTATAATATATCATTTTACTAATGGGGTAAATTTAGCACCGAAAGAAAAAGTTCGTGAGTGGCATTATAATTGGGGGCCTAAAGCTTTCAAACTTTTGGTGAATAAGCGAGAAGCTGCAGATATAGACGATATTTATGATTTGGCTCAAGCAAAAGCAATGTTAGATTTGAGTACTCTTGAAAATGAACTAGAGGGCTGGAGAAATGAACATCTAAAATAAGAATGACCTAGCAGAAGATATTTCTATCTTTTGCTAGATTGTTTTATAGTTTTACATTAAAAATATAAATTAATGAACAGTAGCATTAAACTTTTAGATTGTACCCTTAGGGATGGTGGGTACATAAACAACTGGGACTTCGGATTTCAGGTTATATGTAATGTTATAAGAAAAATGGTAGAAGCGGAGGTTGATTATGTTGAGGTTGGATTTCTTAGAAACTGTGAATATTCGAAGGATAAAACTCTTTTTAATAATATAAGTCAGTTGAAAACAGTTTTACCCAAGAAACATGGTAAGACAAAGTTTGTTGCTATGGCTTTACACAATCTTTATGACATTAATAAATTAGAAGAAAATGATGGAACTATCGATGCCATTCGAGTAACTTTTCATGATTATGATATAGATGAAGGGCTAGAATTTATATCAAAAGCAATGACAAAGGGATATAAGGTCTTTTGTAACCCCATTAATATAATGGGATATAGTGATGCAGAATTATTGATTCTTCTGGAGAAAATTAATAAGGTTCATCCATATGCATTTTCTATTGTAGATACATTTGGATCAATGATGGAAAATGATCTACTTCGCATCTATTCTCTTGTAGAGCATAATTTGGATAAAGCAATAAAAATAGGATTGCATTTGCATGAAAATTTGGGATTATCATATTCATTAGCGCAACGTTTTATAGGGATAAAATCTTCAGAGAGAGAGTGTGTAATTGATGCTTCATTATGTGGAATGGGACGGGTGCCGGGTAATCTTAATATAGAGCTTATGATGGATTATATGAATCGTTTTCAGGGAGGATATTATAATCTAAGTCCTGTATATGATGCTATCAATGATTACATAGAGGATTTAAAGTCTATTGAAGCATGGGGATATTCTACAGCTTATGCATTGTCTGCGAAATATAATTTACATCGTAATTATAGTGAGTATCTATTGAGTAAAGGAAAGTTGAGAGCAAAGGATATCAATTTTATATTGGCTAGTATAGCTGAAAGTAAGAAAGCTGCTTATGATAAAGACTATATTGAGCAGCTTTATCAAAAGTATCAAAATGTTTCTGTTGATGATTCTAAAAGTAAAGATGCCGTAAAAGAGAGATTACAAGGAAAGAAGATATTAGTTTTAGGGCCAGGTTCTTCTCTTATAACTCAAAGAGCTATTATTTGTCAATATATAGAGGAAAATCACCCTTTTATTATATCTGTAAATTTTGTGGGGAGTGACTTCTGTTCTGATTTAGCTTTCTTTACGAGTCGACGTAGGTATGACCAATATAGAGATGAACTGATGACAAATTTGTTAGTTATATCATCAAATCTGACAAATGATGTTGTAGATCCTTTTGCTATAGTTGATTATTATAATTTAGCATGTGACGAGTCTGGGTTGTATGATAATTCTATGATAATGTTGCTAAGATTATTATCATTTATCGAAATCAGAGACGTTACAGTAGCAGGTTTCGATGGTTTTGATAAATCTAAACCTAATTATGCTTATGAGAAACATTATAAAGATAATAAACATACAGAAGACGAAAATTGTACTATTTCTAATTACATAGAGAAGTTTTCGTCGAAGATGAGGATACATTTCCTCACAAAAACAAAATATAAAAGATGAGAAATTTAGAATCCATAAGATTGATTGTACTTGATGTTGATGGTACAATGACAGACGGTGGTATTTATATTGATAATAATGGTATTGAACAAAAAAAATTTAATATTAAAGATGGCGCTGGTATTATTCTTGCACAATCTATAGGGATAGAATTTATGATTTTAACAGGTCGTAAAAGTGTGTGTGTTGAACAACGGGCAAAAGAGCTTAATATAAAATATGTTTGTCAAGGTATTCATTACAAAGTTGATTATTTAAAAGATTTTGCTCGAAATAAAGCTCTTTTAGCGGAAAATATAGCATATATTGGGGATGATCTAAACGATTTGCCTGCTATGCACTTTGTGGGGGTATCAGCATGTCCATTAGATGCTGTGGATGAAGTTAAGACATTTTGTGATTATGTACTTCCTGTCAATGGTGGAGAAGGTGTTGTTCGTACATTTGTCAATTGTGCGATTTGTTTATACCAAAACCATAAGTCCCCTTATGGGTGGGTATAGGGTAG
>ENA-OPSK01002042-OPSK01002042.1-human-gut-metagenome-genome-assembly--contig:-NODE-2042-length-13047-cov-3.192503_pt1 | contig 13047 bp, 8 predicted proteins | sample MGYA00241807_ERZ501905 | MGnify/ENA primary metagenome ERZ501905 (study PRJEB25962, sample SAMEA2042111) | human gut metagenome | biome: human gut; feature: human-associated habitat; material: faeces...
TCTACTCACTTATTATATTGTTGCTTTTTTCTGCTTTTACCCCAACCCAACAAAATCCAACCGTCTTTATGATCGGGGATTCCACCATGGCAGACAGAAATACAAATAACGAAAACCAAGAACGTGGATGGGGACAAATGCTACCTTGTTTCTTGACCGATGGAATCAAAGTAGAAAACCATGCTGCATGCGGACGTAGTACGTTAAGTTTCATTCGTGAAGGCCGCTGGACACCGGCGCTCAATAAACTTAAACCAGGAGACTACGTTATCATCCAGTTCGGACACAATGATGAAAAAAATGACATAACACTCCATACTGTTCCCGGTAGTTCGTTTGACGAGAATTTAAGAAAGTTTGTACGCGAAGCACGAGAAAAAGGAGCCAATCCCATCTTGCTTAACTCCATCGTGAGGCGAAATTACCCCCCAACCCCAGACAGTCCACACCAATATGTGTATGAAGAAGAGGGGGACAGTCTCGTGGACACACACGGAGAATACATTCATTCCCCACGGAATGTGGCACATGAAATGCACGTTCCTTTTATAGACATGGCCAAATTGACATACGATTTGGTAACTGCTATGGGGCCAGAAAAATCGAAAGAACTATTTCTCTGGATTCCTGCCGGAAAATACTCCTGCTATCCTCAAGGAAAAACAGACAACACCCACCTTAGTATATATGGAAGTAAACTCGTCGCAAAAATAGCAGCAGAAGCTTTGGCAAAGACTGTACCTGAATTAGCTAAATATCTCCGTCCCTGTACCGACAATATACCCTCTCTCTATCCAGAACAACATTTTTAACTCACAAACATACCATTAAGTTTTATGAAATCTATCTATTTATTACTATTCCTTTCTGTCCTATTGACCGGAACAACATGTTTAGGTCAAAACAAAAACACCGTCATAGTTAACGGTATCCCCTGGTTTGATGACCGTGGAAATATCGTCAATGCTCACGGAGCCTGCATTGTGGAAGACAATGGACGTTATTATTTATTCGGAGAATGGAAATCAGACAAAAGTAACGCCTTCCCAGGATTTTCATGCTATTCATCGGATGATTTAGTCAATTGGAAATTCGAGAATGTAGTACTGCAAGTGCAACCGAATGGAATCCTCGGTCCCAATCGGGTAGGAGAACGAGTCAAAGTTATGAAATGCCCTAAGACTGGAGAATATGTTATGTTCATGCATGCCGACAATATGGAATATAAAGATCCCTACATCGGATATGCCACTTGCAAAACCATCAATGGAAACTACCAATTGCATGGTCCGTTACTCTATCAAGGAAAACCCATCAAACGTTGGGATATGGGTACGTTCCAAGATACTGACGGAAAAGGCTACCTGCTAATCCACCATGGTCCCATCTATCGTCTGAGCGACGATTACCACTCGGTGGAAGCCGAAGTGGCCTATGTCAAAAATTCGGGGGAGTCACCGGCTATGTTTAAAAAAAACGGACTATACTACATGCTTTATTCCAACTTGACCAGTTGGGAAAAAAACGATAATTTTTATTTCACAGCTCCGCGAATAGAAGGCCCTTGGACCCAACAGGGAATTTTCTGCCCCAAAGGTACGCTGACCTATAATTCACAAAGCACTTTCGTATTTCCCCTAAAACGTGGGAACGATACCATCCCGATGTTCATGGGCGACCGTTGGTCATATCCCCACCAAGCATCTGCTGCCACCTATATGTGGATGCCTCTGCAAGTGGAAGGGACGAAAATATCCATTCCTGAATATTGGCAGGCATGGGACATACAAACCTTACGACCTGTAGATATCTTAAAAGAAGGAAAAATACTTTCTTCTGAGAAAATCACGCTTCCGACTGATTGGAAAAGAAAAAACGGCCAGATCATCTCCGACCGACGGGGAAGTAAAATGGAAATCAAGTCCAAAGGTACTCATGCAGCACTCGTCGGAGAGGCCAATCCCCACAGCGGATATGCCAAAATAAGCATAGTAAACCATAAAAAGGATACGGTATACTCATCCTTGGTGGATTTTTACAGCCAATATCCTGAAACAGCCGTACGTATCATCACCCCCCGTATGCCAAAAGACCGATACACCCTCTGTGTGGAAGTAACCGGTATCAGTCCGGTATGGACAGACAAAACCAAAAGAATCTACGGGAGTAAAGGAAGCTTAGTATGTATAAATCAACTTTGTATCTTTGAAAAATAAAGTTCTAAACCCAACATTCAAAAACATCATGAAAAAGTTATTCCTTATCATATTACTCATCATAACAGGGAAAATAAGTCATGCACAGTTTTATCTACAACCAAGGCAAACTTTAAACGTCGCCATTACCTCAACAGAAGAACCGGTTGTCCAAACGGCACTCCAGATTTTCAGCCGTGATTATCAAGCCGTATTTTCAGGTAGAGTTTTGACAGACAGCCTGAAAGGGAACATTATAGTCGGCACGATAGGTAAAAGTAGACTACTCGAAAACATCCTGGTAGACAATGCGACATTATATGAAAAGAAGCAAGGTTTCATGCTCAAAGTCCTGAAAGACGGGCGTCTGTTAGTGGTAGGAAACGACAGCCACGGTACAGCATACGGCTTGATGGAACTATCCCGACTCATCGGAGTTTCCCCCTGGGAATGGTGGGCCGACGCAACACCTGAAAAGAAAACCTCATTCCGGCTCCCTACTGATTATACTGATATTCAGTTTCCATCTGTAGAATATCGCGGTATCTTTATCAACGATGAAGACTGGGGATTGATGCCATGGAGTAGTCTCACTCACGAACCATGGTACAAACCCGGACGTATCGGTCCTCGCACACACGAACGAATTTTTGAGTTGCTGCTCCGTTTGCGAGCTAACACTTATTGGCCTGCCATGCACGAATGCACAGAGCCTTTTTTCATGACCCAAGGCAACCGTGAAGTCGCTCGAAAATACGGTATTTATATCGGTTCTTCCCATTGCGAACCCATGGCATGCAGTACACCTGTAGAGTGGAAACGACGGGGTAAAGGAGATTATGATTATGTACACAACAGCAAAGAAGTACTCCATTTTTGGGAACAACGTGTAAAAGAAACAGCCGGACAGGAAATCTTCTACACGATAGGTATGCGTGGTGTACATGACGGACAAATGCAGGGTGCCAAAACGGTAGAAGAACAGAAAAAGGTAACAGAACATGTTTTGAAAGACCAACGTGAACTACTGCGGAAATACGTCAATTCGGATATAACGGCTGTACCCCAAGTGTTCATCCCCTACAAAGAAGTTTTGGACATTTACCATGCCGGACTGCAAGTACCGGAAGATGTTACCCTAATGTGGTGTGATGACAACTATGGCTACATTCGACATTTTCCCACTTCGGAAGAACGTGCACGCAAAGGCGGAAACGGCATTTACTATCACATATCCTATTGGGGACGACCACACGATTATTTGTGGCTGGGAACATTCAGTCCAGCCCTGCTTTACCAACAAATGAAAGAAGCCTATGAACGAGGCATCCAGAAAATATGGATATTAAACGTTGGCGATATCAAACCAGCGGAGTACCAGACAGAGCTCTTCATGGACATGGCATGGAACATCGGCAAGGTGGAAAAGGAAGGTATTTCCAATCATCTTTGTCATTTCCTACAACGTGAGTTTGGAGAAGAAATTGGAAGAGAACTTTTGCCCATAATGCAAGAACATTACCGTTTGGCTTATATCCGTAAACCAGAGTTCATGGGACATACGCGAGAAGAAGAATATCACACCAACCGATACCGTATCGTCACGGATATGCCATGGAGCCGTACATTTATCCAAAAACGACTGGAAGACTATCACAATATCTCAGACCGTGTAGAGAAACTGACCCAACAGATTCCAGAAAATCGAAAAGACACTTATTTCCAATTAGTTAAATACCCAGTACAGGCAGCCACAGAAATGAATAAAAAGATGCTTTATGCCCAGTTCGCCCGCCACGGCGAAATGGACTGGAGTCGAAGCGAGGCTGCCTATGACAGCATCGTGACATTGACACGCATTTACAACACCGGTTATTTCAACAATAGCAAATGGAGCCGTATAATGGATCATCAGCCTCGTCGGCTTCCGGTATTTGAACCCGTAAAACATTCCTCCGTTCTGGAGCCTATTTTGGAAGAATGTTCCCCTTTATACCACTGGAATGCTATGGATGCTGACAAAGGGACTCCGATTGCTTGCGAAAACTTGGGTTATGAAGGTAGGGCCGCAGCTATTGGAAAAGGTACCGGACTGGAATTCCGTTTCGGCTCATGCCCTACGGACAGCATAGAAATAGAAGTCCGGCTTTTACCCAATCATCCGGTTACTGACGATGGTCGGTTACGTTTTTCCATTGCTTTGGACAACTGTGCTCCACAAGTGGTTTCTTATCATACCAAAGGGCGTAGCGAGGAATGGAAAGAAAATGTATTGGGCAATCAGGCTATCAAAAAGATAGTGCTACCTATATCCTCTAAAAAGAAGCATAAAATCAACATCCAAGCATTGGATGAAGGAGTGATTTTAGACCAAATCTTACTGTATTCCGTATCTAACCTATAAAATCCACCAAAGACTTAAAGAAAGGAGGAGCTAAAGCCGTATACCGGCTCCAGCTCCTCCCCTCTTTTTATCTTAAAACAAAACCTATTTCTATACTCAACAGTCACTATCTCCAATGAATATTTTAACTACATCCACCCTGCCATCTTCATAGAGGGTTCTTACTACAAACATACCCCGATGAACAGGAATAGGAACTTCTGTCCCAGATAAAGTAAAATATTGCCTCCGTACGATACCCTCCGCCTCACTTGGAACCTCCTTAACTCCTACAGAAGACGTACGCACTCTTAACTTAAAATCCACCTTTGCGCTTTGATTATAATAATCTGTAAAAATGAAAGAGTACCAACCTGCATCTTCTGCTTTCAAAGAAGATATATTGTATTCATTCGTATGTAACATTTGTCCTTTAGGACCATAAAAAGCCCAAGTTCCTTTAGTCTCCTCCGTACGAGCCATGAACTTGACCGTACTATTCTCCCTTAAATTAGGATTTTTCGAAGAAGAGACCATCGTACCATATTGCCAACTACCTGTAACCTTCACCGGTGTATAAGAAGGAGCGGAAGACAGTACGTCCAACTCGGCCAATGAAGCATAAGTACCTTCTGTAGCCACCAAACGGAAATAACGGGCTACAATGGGTTCAAAATATACCTCTGTCCAATAGGGTAACCAGGTTCCTCCTGAAACAGCTTTCCACTCTATACCATCTGAGCTTACCAAAAACAAATACTTACGAATCAGTCCGTTCGATGAGTTGTCATTTCGCGGCGTACACAGGAAACCAGCGATTTCCTGTTCATTTCCCATGTCTATCTCTAAAAAATGAGGAGCTTCAGACACCCCTCCACTATAACGGGTATGCCATTTCGTGTCCGTTCTACCATCTATAGCATTAGAAGACGCACCGTTTTCCGAACTTGTTTCTTCACTGCTGCAAGCACGTACTTTCCAACCCTCTTTAGACACTAAATGCGTCATACCAGTTGTACGACACTGCCCTGTAGGTAAGTTCATATCAAACCGTGGTACATAATTGAATGTTATGGTATTGTTTTTAAATGATATAGGAAACAAAATCGTTTTGGACTCAGCCAAACCGGGATCTTGCCATCGGTCACCGACATATACATAAGATGTACCTTCGGAACCTTTTATCGTTAAAATGGAAGCGGCCTGAGTATCATCAGCCACAGAATTTCCTATGTTGGTACGAGAAGACCAACCGGATGTCAGCGATTTCGACCAAGAAAACGAAGCTTGATTGGGATCCCATCCGGAACAAGCCGAAAACATCATAAAATAAGTGTCACCCTCACGTACGATAGCCGGAGCCTCACGGCTTTGCCATTTAAACAACTCGGTATATTCCACCGCACTCAAATAATCATCCGACAAACGGAAAAGCCCCAAATGCTGATTTTCTTCTATGGTAGATATGAAATAAGCTGTACCATCGTCGTCTACAAACACATTGCAATCACGCGATTTAACGCCCAATGGACGACCGGCCCAATGGAACTTATAATCCCCGTTCACCGAATCGCAATAAAAAACAGCGGCTTCGGAAGCCCCGTAATTACCTTGCTCCCAATGGCACCACACGACATATTTGCCTGTTTTCCGGCAATACATAAGTTTGGGACGCTCTATAAAACGACCATTCCCCAAAGAAGGATGCGTACTCCCGTTCCGAATGATTTTACGTTCAAACTTCCAATTTACAAAATCTTTTGTAGAATACATATTTACATCCGGATTCCACGTATTGTTCCGGTCTTCTCCTATCATATACCACGTATCTCCTACCTGAAGGAAACCGGCTCCATGGGCTTGTACGACTTCCCCCCTATCATCTTTCCACAATGCGCCGTTACGCAAAGTCATCCAATTGGAGGGGCGACTATCAAGATAAACTTGAGTGGCCTTCTCCAAACGAGTCACAGCCCCCATCAAGTCTTTCCCCTCAGGTACATCGAGCATAGGAGACACCTGGTCTATAGCCTCCCCGAAAACTGTTTTTCCGGGAAAGTCTGTCTCGGAATACAATTTACGCGCATTCAGAAAGGCTCGTTCAAACGCTCCATATTCTACAGTCGATGATTTGCGTATCGGGAATGGAGCACAGGCCCGTAATGGCCTGTTCCAAGTCCAAAATAGCCGTCAACAGACTTTCTATATCCCCTTCTACATTTTCAGCATTATGAACAGCCTGTTCCAATTGAGACCGATTATGACAGTCCTTTTCCGACATTGCGGCTGAAGCCAACGCTAATTTCTCCTTCAAATCCTTACGATAGGCATCCACCTCTTCTCTACCATGATAATACAATCTGAAATTATCACATGCAACCCAATTGGCATCTGTGGAAGAGACCTTCATCCCCAAATCCAGACGACCGTCTGTGACTATCACATTGATTCGATATTCACCACCGGCACCTACTTGTACCTCGTTCAATCCTGCAAAAAAACTAACCCCCTTCGTGATCTCAGGGTTCCCCGATTGGTTCACGGCATGGGCATACACCTTCACCGTATAACTCCCTTGCGGCAATCCTGTAACGGTTTGGGATAATTTTACATCAGGCAAAGTCCAACTACTCGACACCCATTTCTCGGCGTAAACCGTTCCGTCTTTATTCCACCCTTCGTCTGAAGGAGAATTATTGGTTTGTTTCTGAAACCCGATGGCTTCCCATCCATTCAATCCTTCTTCAAAACTCGGATTCTTGATACTTGCCGTCATCTCAGTCGGCTCATTAACCTCCGCACCCATAACAGGTAGGAACAGCCCAAAAAAACATCCATACAAAAAGAATCTCTTCATGATATATTAAGTTAATGTAAGTATTCACGTGTTTTCTACTTCGCAAAGTTAACACTTCAAACAAAAACAAAACGTGCCAATTCGTGCAAAAAAGAAGGATGAATCGTGCAAAAAGGAACAAAAGGCATATCCGTCCACTAAAGAGACTACACGAAAACAGAAAAAATGCAAAAATCTTTGTGATTCAGAATTTAAAGCTTAACTTTGCATCGAATCATTAAAGGAAAAGGCAAAAGGGTTCCGGCTGATTAAAGCCGGAATTCTTTTGTTTTTATCTTTTCAAGTAAAAACGCATAAATATAATTAGGAGGAATAATTATGGCTTATATGTCACAAGAGGGCTACGACAAACTGGTGGCCCAACTCAAAGAAATGGAAACCATAGAACGTCCGGCAGCCTCGGCAGCCATCGCAGAGGCGCGTGACAAAGGTGATCTGAGCGAAAACTCGGAATATGATGCAGCCAAAGAGCACCAGGCGATGCTGGAAATGAAAATCAACCAGTTGAAGGCTGTTATCGGCGATGCCAAAATCATCGACACTTCGAAACTGAAAGCCGACACGGTACAGATTCTGTCCAAAGTGGAGATGAGAAATGTAAAAAACAACATGAAGATGGCGTACACCATCGTTTCTGAAACGGAAGCTAACCTGAAAGAAGGTAAAATCTCGGTGCAGACTCCCATTGCACAGGGGTTGTTGGGTAAAAAGGTTGGCGATGTGGCAGAAATCAAAATCCCGCACGGCACCGTACAACTGGAAATCACGAACATCTCATTTGAATAATCGCCATGGCTACCATCTTCAGTAAAATCGTAGCCGGAGAGATTCCGAGCTATAAATGTGCGGAGAACGACCGTTTCTATGCTTTCCTCGACATCAATCCGTTAGTGAAAGGTCATACCTTGGTCATTCCCAAACGCGAAGTGGATTACATCTTCGACCTGTCAGACGAAGAAATCGGTGCGATGCAAGTTTTTGCCAAGCACGTAGCAGCAGGTATCAAAAAGGCTTTTCCTTGCATCAAAGTAGGACAGGCCGTTTTAGGACTGGAAGTACCCCATGCGCACATCCACTTGATTCCCATGCAGAACGAGAAGGACATGCTTTTCAGCAACCCTAAACTGACGTTCACGGATGAGGAATTCAAGGCTATTGCCAAAGCTATTTCGGATAACTGCACGGCAGACATTCGATAACACAAAACACACGACAAAATAAAGGCGCGGCTTTCCGAAGAAACCGCGCTTTTATTATACCTTATATAATAAGAAGACTAAATAAACTCTTCTCCTAACTTCATCTGGGCATCTGTCATCATCCGCCTTAATGCCGCACTGTCATCCTTGGGACAGATCATCAGCACATCGCCTTTTTCTGCCACGACAAAGCCTTTCAACCCGTCGATTACCGCTATCCTTCCCTTAGGCAAACAAATGACATTCCCCTCACTGTTATACAGCAAGGCTTCGGTATTGAGCAATACATTATCCTGCCGGTCGTGCTGCGTATCGTTGTGGAGAGAGCACCATGAACCCAAATCCGCCCATCCGAAGTCGCACACCTGCACATAGACATTCTCGCTCTTTTCCAGGATACTATAATCCAACGACAAGTTCGGCAAGGTATCGAAATGAGCCGGCACCCGGCAGAAGTCATCTTCGTCGATGGCATCGATAGCCTCCGTCAGGCTGTCCCTATAGTCCGGCACCAAGTCATGAATCGCCTTCATCATGGTACGCACGTTATACAGGTATAAGCCCGTATTCCAGTAAAACTCCCCGCTTTCCATGAATACACGGGCAAAATCCAACGCAGGCTTCTCCGTAAAGGACTTCACACGGGCAAACGCCCCCTCCTCCATATTCTCATGGGCTTGGATATACCCGTACCCGGTATCGGGACGGGTCGGCTTTACCCCCATGGTCAGCAGACAATCCGAATGCCCCACGAAGTCCAATCCTTTCAGCACGTCGTTATCGAAGTTATTCTCCTCCAGAATCAACTGGTCGGCGGGAGAGACTATCACATTACCGTGCGGACAAAGGTGGCTGATACATGTCGTAGCCCACGCTACGCTGGGCAGCGTGTTCCGCCGGATAGGTTCTTTCAATATTCTGTCTTGTGCCACATCCGGCAACTGTTCTCTCACCAAATCCGCATAATGCTCGTTGGTCACGATAAAAATATGCTTGGCATCGATAATCTTGCGAAAACGGTCATAGGTCTGTTGCAATAAAGTACGCCCCGTTCCGAACCAGTCGAGAAACTGTTTGGGCAACTCTTTACGACTTACAGGCCACAAACGACTGCCGATGCCGCCGGCCAATATCACACAATAATTCACGTCTTTTGCTTCCATAATTCAAAGGCTGGTATAAACTGTCGCTAAGTTAACCCTTTTCACGAACAAACTCGAAAAAGGAATTTTAAAATCACTTAAATGCACAGTTTATTCCACAAACTTAACCTTCTCCGCGTCTCTCGGTTTGGCATCGGGAGACTCGTCGGGATAGCCCACGGCAATGGCATACAGCAGAACATAATCTTCCGGAAGCTGCAAACGTTCCAGATAAGAGGCAGCCTCCTGATTACCTGTCATGAAAGCAATCGGACCGCCAAGACAACAAGTGCCGAGCCCCAGAGACTGTGCCGCCAACACCATGTTTTCACCTAAAAGCCCGCAGTCCAACTGGCCGCTTCCGTCTTTCGGGGATGCGATGAATATCACGGCGGGAGCATTCCGGAACATATTCTTGAAACCGGGCTCTTCGGCCGCCTTCGGGTTGGCTTTTTTGAAAACCTCCGTGATTCCATTGATATAATCGGCATTGTCCACCACACGCACCTGCCAAGGCTGACGGTTCATCCCGCTAGGCGCATTGATGCCGCAATTCACAATGGTCTCCAGTTTCTCGCGTTCCACCGGTTGGTCTTTGTACTTACGGATACTGCGCCGGGACATTATGGCCTCGACCACCGCATTCCCTTGCCCTGCATCCACACTATCGGACATGACCGTCTCCGTCTTTCCACCCGAAGATGTACAAGAACCCCACAGGGCCAGACCCAACCCGAATGTGCCGCACAAGCACATACCGAAAGCAAAATTCTTCAATGTATTCATACGCTTCTTCTTTTGATGAATAATAAATAAGTAGTTTTCGCAAAACTAATAAAAAACGCCTTCAAAGCCAACTTTTTCCTCATAATCTTCCGGTAAGAAGCCATAAATACTTTCAGCTATAAACTTTTATCCCTCTTTGCTTGTTATTCTTGCAGATTCATCGTACTTTTACCCCATCAACCTGATTTCAAATTCAAAACAGATGAAGAACAGACTTTACACCTACTTGGCCGGTTGGATATTCTTGTGGTTGCCGGCCCTGCTTTTGGCACAAGCCTTCGACAGTCCCACAGCACTTTTCCTCATGCACTCCAGTGGAAACCACGTGGCCAAAGACGCCCAAGGAGGAGCGGTATTGGAAGCCGCCGATGTCCCGTCGCCCCAAAAACTTACATTCATCCCCGACGGTAACGGATATTATGCCTTGCAATCAGCCGACGGGCAAGGTTATCTGTCGCTGACCGGACAATGGAACACGTCCTTCACAACCGACCCCTCATCGGCAAAAGCCTTGTATGCCATAGAGAACTCCGGAAAGTTCTTCGTCAAGCTGCGCTGCAAATACAACAACAAATATTTAGGAACGGACGGGACGACAGCATCGTCAGCCGTGTATTCGGACAAAGACGGGACGGACACCCGGCATCTGTGGTATCTTACGACCGACGTGCATCAGGCTCCGCCTGCCGACACCTCGGTCTACGTCATCAACCCGGCCGCCACCCGTCAACAGTTCGAGGGATGGGGCATCTCGCTCTGCTGGTGGGCCAACATGTGCGGGAAGTGGAGCGATGAGAAGATAGACGAACTTGTGGATTGGCTGGTCAGCCCGGACGGACTGGACTACCGTATTTTCCGCTACAACATCGGCGGGGGAGACGACCCGCAAAACCGGAACTGCACGCCGCACCACATGGGAAGCGGAAAAGGCCTGCGTGCGGAAATGGAAGGTTTCAAAGACAGTCCGGACGGTGAATACATTTGGAGCCGTGATGCCGCACAACGGAAAATCATGCTGAAAATCAAAGAGAAGCGTCCGGATGCCATATTCGAGGCCTTCAGCAATTCCTGCCCCTACTACATGACTTACAGCGGATGTTGTGCAGGCCATACCGATGCGTCTGCCGACAACTTGAAACCGGAATACTATGAAGCATTCGCCCATTATCTGGTAGACGTGTGCCGACATTATAAAGAGGAATACGGCATAGAGTTCCGTACGCTTTCGCCTTTCAACGAACCGATGACGAGTTATTGGGGAGCCAACGGAGGACAAGAGGGATGCCATTTCGATATTGCCTCACAAGTGGCTTTCCTCAAAGTGTTGCACCCTATCCTGGAAGCCTCCGGCCTGAACACCGTCATCTCGGCCTCGGAAGAAACCGATGCCGCACAGTCGGTCAGGGACTTTGAAGGCTACCAAGCCGCCGGAGTGCTGCCCCTCGTCGGACAATGGAACACGCACACCTACTCGGCCACCACGCAGGCACGCAGCCAAATCAGCGCGCTCTGCAAGGAACAGGGCATCCGTCTATGGATGAGCGAAGTAGGCAGCGGCGGAAGCGGTATTGCCGGAAACCTGAACCTGGCACAGAAACTGATGGACGACATACGCTACATTATGCCTGTGGCGTGGGTGGACTGGCAATACGTGGAGGAGGGCAACGACCAATGGTGCCTGGTGCAAGGCGACTTCACGAAACAGACTTACCACAAGGTGAAGAACTATTCCATCCGCCAACACTTCAGCAAATTCATCCGTCCGGGCTACACATTCCTCACGTCGTTGAACGGACAGACACTGGCAGCCCGCAGCCCGGAAGGCGACAGCCTCATCATAGTGGCCATCAATCCGAACGCCTTGCCCGTCGTGCATCGTGCCGATTTAAGTTTTTACGAATCCATAAGCAGCGAACTGACGGCACTCCGCAGCTCGGAGACCGAGGATTTGTCCCCAACGGCCGATTACACACTCAAAGACCGCATACTGACCTACAAGCTCCCGGCTTACAGCATCGTCACGTTCGTCATCCCCGTGGAAGAAAGCGCGGATGCCGACAATGCCATACGCCCCGGACTTCCTTACTGGATATGCCCCCGTAACGCAGCCGACCAAGCCCTGCAGGCATCCGGCGGCAAGGTGACTCTGCAACCTCTGTCATACGCTCCGGAACAAACTTGGAAACTGCAACCGGACGGAAACGGATATACCTTTACCAACGGCAACGGTGATATCCTGACCGAACACTCACCGGACTATGCGTTAGGATATGAACCTTCTCCTCAAGGCGGACAAACCTTTACCCTCACTCCCATCGACCGGCTCTTCTATAAAATCATGACAGAAGACGGGTCGAAGGCTTTCGACTTGGAAGGAGAACATCATACGGCCGGCACAACAGTCGGTCTGTGGGAATACGGTTCCGCTCCGACTGCCTGCCACCGTCAATGGTTCTTTATGCGCCAACCGGACAGCGGAAGCCCG
>ENA-OPSK01002076-OPSK01002076.1-human-gut-metagenome-genome-assembly--contig:-NODE-2076-length-12821-cov-2.213928_pt1 | contig 12821 bp, 11 predicted proteins | sample MGYA00241807_ERZ501905 | MGnify/ENA primary metagenome ERZ501905 (study PRJEB25962, sample SAMEA2042111) | human gut metagenome | biome: human gut; feature: human-associated habitat; material: faeces...
CAAGCCATTACGTCAAGCACTTTTTAATAATAATTTCCGCAGGCAAAGGGGACGCTCCCAAAGTGGGCAGATACCTTATATTTATGACTCTATCACTGCGGGTTGGATGCAAACGCTTTAAGCGAACATTCTACCTGCAGCAACTAAAGTCACAAATAGGGCTCCTTTATCTTTCTGAGGGCGTCTGTCTTGCCTTCAGCAAATTATTATTCCTTCTCCGGAATCTCGATTTCCAAGCAGAGTTCTTCTAACTGTTTATCATCCACCGTATTCGGAGCATCTGTAAGCAGGCAGGAAGCATCTTTTACTTTAGGGAATGCAATAACGTCTCTAATAGTATCTTCCTTAGTCATAAGCATTACAAGGCGGTCAAGACCATATGCAAGCCCTGCGTGTGGTGGTACACCGTATTTGAACGCTTCTAAGAGGAAGCCAAACTTCTCCTGTGCCTGTTCTTTGGAAATACCAAGACATTCGAACATTTTCTCCTGAATGTCGTTCTGGTGGATTCTGACACTACCTCCACCGATTTCTGTACCATTTAAAACGATGTCATAAGCTTTTGCACGCACTTTGCCCGGTTCAGAGTCAATCATATCTAAATCTTCTTCCATAGGCATAGTGAATGGATGGTGCATTGCTGTGTAACGGTTCTCTTCCTCAGACCACTCAAGTAATGGGAATTCTGTGATCCATACAAAGCGATATTCAGATTTATCAAGAAGATTCAGTTCTTCTGCAAATTTAAGACGGAGCGCACCAAGTACATCGCAAACAACTTTAAACTTATCCGCTGCAAATACTAATAAGTCTCCTGTTTCTCCACCCATAGCCTGAATCAGAGCCTGAAGTTCTTCCTCAGACATGAATTTAGAAAATGGACATTTTACAGTTCCATCGGATTTAAGCTGAATATAAGCTAATCCTTTTGCACCATAATCTTTTGCTGTTTTTTCGATGTGTTTCATCTTTTTGCTGGAAACATCACCAAGTCCTTTGGCACAAAGCCCACGAACCATACCGCCATTTTCTATTGCTCCTGTAAATACACCAAATCCACAGTCTTTTACAAGTTCAGATACATCCTGAATCTTCATGTCAAAACGAAGATCTGGTTTATCAGAACCATAGTAGTCCATAGCATCCTGCCATGTCATACGCTGAATTGGTAAAGATACTTCTTCATTCAGACATAACTTAAATAAATATGCAAGCAGTCTTTCATTTACATCAATAACATCATCTACATCTACAAAAGATAACTCCATATCAATCTGTGTAAATTCCGGCTGACGGTCTGCTCGTAAATCCTCATCACGGAAACATCTTGCAAGCTGGAAGTAACGGTCATAGCCAGAGCACATTAAAAGCTGTTTAAAGAGCTGTGGTGACTGTGGCAGAGCGTAGAAACTTCCTGGATGTACACGACTTGGTACAAGATAATCTCTTGCTCCCTCTGGTGTACTTCTTGTAAGCATAGGTGTCTCAATCTCTAAGAACCCTTCATTAGCAAGGAACTGTCTTGTAAGTGTTGCCACCTTGCTTCTCATCATGAGGTTTTTCTGGATATTGGGACGTCTTAAATCAAGAAAACGATATTTCAGACGCAGTTCGTCTTTTACTGTGATATCTGCATCAATTGGGAAAGGCGGTGTCTCAGATTCGGATAAAATACGAATGCTGTCTACCTTCACTTCGATGTCTCCTGTTTCAAGGTTTTCATTCACTGCTCCGCTTCGTTTTTCTACAGTTCCGGTTACAGCGATAACAAATTCAGCTCTTAAAGAGGCAGCTTTTTTAAAACCTTCTTCACCGATTGTCTCCTCATCAAAATATAACTGGATTAAGCCGCTTCTGTCACGTAAGTCAACAAAAATCAGACTTCCCAGATTTCTTCTTTTCTGTACCCATCCCATCAGGGTGACAGTTTCCCCGATATTCTCGTTGGAAACTTCTGTACATCTATGGGATCGTTTCAATCCTTTCATGGATTCAGCCATTTTATTTTCCTCCTAAAATAGTAAAATAATATATTAAGATATCCCCAGTCTTGTCAGCATATTTTTCATATCTTCTGACTGAGTTACTTTTTGAAAAGTTAAAAAAACTCTCATATCAAAGTTTTTCACTTCTTCAATCATAATAGATATTGCAGTTTCAATGTCGAACGCACTTCTATAAGGGCGATTGGCAATTAGCGCACCAAACGCATCACATACACGAAGTATGCGGGCTCCTAATGGTATCTCCTCCCCTTTCAGGTTATTGGGATAACCGCTCCCATCTGCATTTTCATGATGATATAATACCGCTGTCAAAATCTCCTTTGTATAACCATGTTCTTTTAAAATGGCATAACCTAAAGAAGGATGCAGTCTTACATATCTAAGTTCATCTATATTCAGTTTTGCCTCTTTTTCCTCATATACATAAGAACGAAGACGCAATTTGCCTATATCATGCAGCATTCCCGCTATCGCAAGATTATGGCACTGTTCTTCTGAAAGTGCCATCTCTCTGGCCACAAATGATGCCAGATTACTGACAACAACCCCATGAAGAATCGCCTCTCCAAAAGAATCCTGCAGCGAAGTCTCTAAATCATGCGTCCCATCATAATCAAATGCCATAGTATTTCCTCTTTTAATTTAGTATGCTGTCTCATTCACATTTCGTCAATGAGTCAGTACACTAGAGATATTTCCTCTTTCGGTCAATCATCTCATCAATTCGGTTAATATAATGATCCAGATTTTTCACATTCTCTGTTCTTTCAATTCTGCCCTGCTCAAATACATATTTGCTGCTAGCTCCTGCCCCACAGGAAATAATATCCTGTTTTTCCTCCATAATCAAGATATTATATAAACATTCTTTGTCTGGAACACAATATCCGATATTCTCAAGGTTACCTGGAATATTTTTCTGGCGATACATATAGTATGCTTCCATTCCCATATTGCTGGCATATTCATCAACAAGTCGAAGCATCTCATTGGTGCTTCCCTTCACCATACCCTGGTATTTTTCCATCTCGATATTCAGATGTGCTGCTCTTTTTATCGCTAAAGAATGTACTGTCAGACTTTCCGGACGAAGTTTAAATATCTCATCTAAAGTTTCATGAACATAGGAAAGGCTTTCTCCGGGAAGTCCTGTAATAATATCCATATTAATATTATCAAATCCACATTCCCTCGCCAAAGCGAAGGCGTGTCGTGTATCCTCCACCGTATGATTTCTTCCGATAATCTTTAAGGTCTCTGCATTCATGGTCTGAGGGTTTACAGAAATTCTGGTAACAGGATATTCCCGAATTGCCTGTAATTTTTCTTTTGTAATGCTGTCCGGTCTTCCTGCTTCTATGGTATATTCCTTTACCTGTTCCATCGGAAAACGCTTCTGTATATGTCCCAGCAGGCGATGAAGCTGCTGCGGCTCCAAGGTTGTAGGAGTTCCTCCACCTATATATATGGTATCTAAGGTTTTATCTTTCATGGTTTCTGCAATAAAATCCAGCTCTTTTAGCAGTGCATCTAAATAGCTGTCAACTTTATCACGCCATCTTTCTAAAGGTGAAGAGCTAAAAGAACAATACAGACATATACTGGGGCAAAATGGAATTCCCACATATAAGCTGTATCCATTCTCATAATCAATATTCTTTAAAATTTCTCTTTCCCTGTTAGCTATGGTAATGGCAAGCGCTGTCTTTTCATTACTGGTATAGTATGTTTTTCGCATATAATCCGCTGCTTCTGCATTGCTCATACCGGACTCGATAAGTCCCATGGCAATTTTCGTAGGACGAATACCGGTCAGATTGCCCCAAGGAAGTGTATGACCGGTTTCCTCCGCCAACAGCTGATACAGCACTTGTTTTAATTTATTTTTTCTGATTTTTCTGTCTTCTGCTTCGTCAAATGCCTGTTCTCCCTCACGCACTTTCCCATCAAAGCACAGTCGGATAAGTACCTTTTCTCCGTAAAGAATGGAAATCAGCCTGTCATAGCTTTTTTCCTCCTGTATTTCCTCTGTATAATACATTTCGATGTCCTCTTTCGGATAAAAAGCCTTTACCAAGGTGTAGGCATCATATTCAAATTCTTTTTTATTAAAGGAAATTCCTATCATGGGCTCTTCCTCTTTCTATATTATTCTTATAAGTAAGGATTATTTTTCTTTTCAAACTCTGCGTCTGTGGCTTCTCCGTGTCCCGGATAAATCACCGTTTTATCCGGCAGCATGGCAAAAATTTTGTTTAAGCTCTTTTTCATTTCACTCATACTTCCGGTAGGAAGGTCGCATCTGCCACAGCTTCCGTAAAATACCGTGTCTCCGCTAAAGCAGACTTCCTCATCCTTAATCCAATAGCAACAAGAGCCACTTGTATGCCCCGGTGTAAGAATAGTCGTAATCTCAAAGCCCGCTGCCTGAATTTCTTCTTCATCCTCCAGTAAAGCGTCTGCTTTTACTTTATACGGAACTCCTGACCATGCAGCAGAAAGGTTCTGCTGACTGTCGGCAAGGAGCGGTTCCTCCTCCTTTGCCGCATATACCGGAATTTTATAATGTTCTCTCAGCTCATTAACCGCACACACATGGTCGTAATGTCCGTGTGTCAATAAAATCCCCACAGGTTTTCCCTGTAATTTATCCAAAGCATAAATAATTCTTTCCTGCTCCGCCCCCGGGTCTACGATTAAAATTTCCTGTGTTTCTTCATTTTTTAAAAAATAACAGTTGGTCTGTACAGGACCTACCACAATTCCTCTCAGCATCAATTTTTTCATCTTTTCTCCTTAACCGGCAGTACGCTCAATGTCTTTCACGCTTTCAATCTGTCTGATTTTTTCAACCATACTGTTTAATTCTTCCTTGCTTCTTACCTCAAAGCAAATATTAATGGTTGCTGTTCCCTGTTTGCTTATTCTTGTATTTAAAGCAAGAATATCGATTTTTCTCTCTGTAAAAATCTTAGAAATATCAACAATCAAGCCGGTACGGTTATAAGCAAACACATTGATATCCGCCATGTAGCGTTCACAGCTTTCATGGGCAGGTACCTGCCACTCCGCATCAATCAAACGATTTCTGTCTTCTGCGGACATGTTCATCACATTGATGCAGTCTGTACGATGAATGGTAACGCCTCTGCCTCGTGTTACATATCCCACGATTTCGTCTCCCGGAATTGGATTGCAGCATTTGGAGAAACGCACTGCCACATCGTGAATTCCTTTTACCACAATGCCGCCTTTGGATTTGCCGATATGAAGCTTATCCTTATGCTCCGCTGTTGCCTCCAAAACCTTCTCATCTGTCAGCTCTGCCTTGTGGTCTTTATTATAGGTTTCAAGAAGCTTATTGATAATCTGTCCCTCTTTTAAGCCTCCGTGTCCCAGCGCAGCCAAAACAGAGTCCCAATCTCGGAAGCCGTATTTTTTCATAACTGCTTCCTGATATTTTGGCTTCTGGATTTCCCCGAGAGAAATTGCCTTTACTTTAGCATATTGGATAAGCATTTCCTTACCCTTTAAAATATTATCCTCTTTTAATTCCTGCTTAAACCACTGATTAATCTTATTTTTTGCCTGCGTGCTCTTTACTACTTTTAACCAGTCACGGCTGGGACCTTTGGAATTTTGAGAAGTAATAATTTCTACACGGTCTCCGTTTTTAATCACATATTCAATGGGAACCAGCTTTCCGTTTACTCTTGCCCCTACCATTTTATTTCCCACTGCACTGTGGACATTATAAGCAAAATCAATCGGTGTGGAGCCTGCCGGCAACGTCTTAACATCTCCCTGTGGAGTAAAGCAGTATACCTGCTCTGTAAATAAATCCAGGTCGGTCTTTAACATCGTTAAAAACTCTTTGTTATCCGACATATCCTGCTGCCACTCAAGAATCTGGCGAAGCCAGCTTAACTTCTCTTCTTCTTTATTAATGTTGCCGCCGCCTTCTTTGTACTTCCAGTGCGCCGCGATACCATATTCGGCGGTACGATGCATCTCAAAGGTACGAATCTGAATCTCAAAAGGTGTTCCAGAAGAACCAATCAGCGTTGTATGCAAGGACTGATACATGTTCTGCTTTGGCATCGCGATATAATCCTTAAATCTTCCCGGAATCGGCTTATACATCTCATGAATGACACCTAACGCAGCATAGCAGTCCTTTACTGTGTCTACCTTGATTCTTACTGCGAAAATATCATAAATCTGGTCGAGTGTCTTATTTTGATTACGCATCTTTTTATAAATGCTGAATAAATGCTTCACTCTTCCGTCAATCTCTGCCCGGATTCCCGCTTCCTCAATATGCTTGCTGACTTCATCAATAATCGACTGAATAAAGTTCTCTCTGCCTTCCTTATTTGTCTGGAGCTTTTCCTCCAAGTCTTTGTAAACTTCCGGCTGCAGATATTTTAAAGACAGGTCATCCAGCTCTGTCTTTATTTTGGAAATACCAAGTCTGTGAGCGATTGGAGCATAAATGTCCATCGTCTCTCTGGCTTTTTCCTTTTGCTTCTCCGGTCTCATATACTGCAGAGTACGCATATTATGCAGACGGTCTGCCAGTTTAATCAGGATAACACGGATATCCTTTGCCATTGCAAGGAACATTTTCCTTAAATTCTCCGCTTGCAGATCCATCTTGTCGTGAGAATAAGATAATTGTCCCAGTTTTGTTACACCATCAACTAACAGAGCAACTTCATCGTTAAATTCTCTGGATAAATCTTCAAGAGTTGCCGTAGTATCTTCTACTACATCATGAAGAATTCCAGCTACGATTGTCTCCTTATCAAGCTCTAACTCTGCAAGAATGATTGCTACGCAGAGTGGATGAATGATATATGGCTCTCCCGACTTCCTCTTCTGGTCCTTGTGTGCATCTCTGGCAAGTTTATATGCCTTTTCCACCATAGAGAGGTCGGTAGATGGATGGTATTCCCGAATGGTATTTATCAACTTCTCATATAAGACTTCCGGATCGGTGAAATCTTCCGGCTTACTGATTTCTTTTTGTGTTCGTTTTAACTTTTGTTTCTGGGCCTCCATTACTTTCTCACCACGCTTCTCATAAGATATAATAAAATAAAAGTAGAATAATTGTACACCAAATCGTCACAATATGCAAGAGAGGCCACACATTCATGCGTGACCTCCCATTTAGAACCTTAAGAATTAATATTCACTTTTTTTCGATTCGCAGTATGCACAACGGTATACTCTGTTTTCTCTGTCTGTCAATTTAAATACCTGATCTAAATCCTGTTCTACAGAAGTGATACATCTTGGATTTTTGCAGTGAACAATATTCACGATCTTCTCTGGTAATTCAAGATGTTTCTTCTCAACAATCTTGCCATCTCTTATGTAGCACACTGTGATATCCGGATCAATATATCCTAAAACATCAAGATTTAAATCCATGTTATCTGCGATTTTGATAATATCTTTCTTTCCCATTTTGTTACTGGAAGCATTCTTAATGATTGCTACGCTGCAGTCAAGATCATCCAAACCAAGATATTTGTAAATCTGCATACTCTTTCCTGCTTTAATATGGTCAAGAACAATTCCACTCTGAATACTATCTATTTTCATCTGCGCTTACCCCCAATAAAGTCATGATTAATGCCATTCTTACAGTGCCTGCTTGAAGTAACATGCACGTGGGTCATCATCTACCTTTGTTGAAATCTCATTTACTCGTGGCAGTGGATGCATAATGCAAAGGTCTTCTTTCGCATCTAATAACTTACGCTCATCTAAGATAAAGCTATCTTTTAAGCGGATATAGTCTGCCTCATTAAAGAATCTTTCTTTCTGAACTCTTGTCATGTAAAGAATATCTAACTCTGGCATAACTTCTTCCATTGTGCGTACTTCTTTGTACTTGATATTTTTCTTTTCAAAAACATCTTTGATAATATAATCTGGAAGACGTAACTCTTCTGGAGAAATCATAATAAAATTAATATTCTCATAACGGGACATCGCTTTAATCAAAGAATGCACTGTACGACCAAACTTTAAGTCTCCACACATACCAATTGTCAGATTATCAAGTTTTCCCTTTTCTCTTCGGATTGTCATAAGGTCTGTCAGAGTCTGTGTTGGATGGTTATGTCCACCATCACCTGCATTAATAATTGGTACAGAAAGTTTTCTTGCTGCCGCGTATGGTGCACCTTCCTTTGGATGACGCATTGCAATGATATCCGCATAACCCGATACAACTCTTACTGTATCAGAAACACTCTCTCCCTTTGAGGCAGAAGAGGAATTGGCAGAAGAAAAACCAAGTACATTACCACCAAGCTCCATCATGGCAGCTTCAAAACTAAGTCGGGTTCTTGTACTTGGTTCAAAAAATAAAGTCGCTAATTTCTTATGCTTACAAACTTCCTGATACTTCTCCTTATGAAGAATAATATCGTCAGCTAAATCTAATAAATGATTAATTTCTTCTACAGATAAATCCATCGGATCTATTAAATGTCTCATAATGACCTCCTTCGTTGTGACCAGCGCCCTTGCCAGTTAATTTTTTTTAATATACCTTTTTATTCTTTTCCTGTCAAGGGAACTCTTTTGAATTTTTATTCCTTTTCATTTTAGAAAACCCCTTCTACAAACTGTATCTTACAAATTGCCGGGGCAGTTTTTCAAATACGCCTTACCATCCAGTTAATATTCAGATTTCTTTCTATTTTCAAAACAATTATCAATATTTTTAAACTAGAGCGTGTTTGAAAAATGCTTTCTGTAAAGCGGGTTGTGAAGGTTGTGTATATCTACAATTTATTATGTAAAATTCCTGTTTACCCTCTGATTTATCTTATCAAATCCATCCAAAATGTTCACAAGCCTTTTTAATTCCATCGTTCACATTTGTATCTGTCACATAATCAGCCTTTTCTTTCAGCGCCTGGCATCCATTTCCCATAGCGATGGAAAGCCAGTCGGAATGAAACATATCCATATCGTTATAATCATCGCCAAATACAACGACATCCTTTTTATCTGCCTCCAAATATTCCATCATATTTAAGATACCACCTCGTTTATTATCTGGCTGAAACATCAGATATTCCGGCTCAAAACGGAGATGGCCTACAAGGCTTTTCATTGTAAGGCGTTCTTCTTCCTCAGCCGGGATTGCCACATATACCTTATAATAATTCTCCACAGCATAAATGTCTAACGTATCGTCAATAATATATCTTGTCGGCTCTTTTCTTTTTCCTACCTGCTCTAAAAATAAGGTATCCCTCATATAAACATCTTTTGTATCATCCATGACAAGACACCAGCCATAGCCAAGTTTATCTGCCTCCTCAATAATGCGAATGCAGTTTTCTTTTTCCAGAGGAATATTCATCACTAATTCTTCATCAATTACCAATCCATTTCCTCCATTGCAGACCATATTTTTAAAACCATTTGCCTTTGTAAACTTTTCTGCCTTATAATGTGCTCTTCCAGTTGCGATTGCCACAAAATGCCCGTTCTCTTCTAATCGCTGTAACGCTTCTTTTGCGCTTGGAACAATCCCTCCCGTTGCGCGGTTTGTCAACGTTCCATCAATATCAAAAAATAAATATTTCTTCTCCATATCTTTCCTCCTCTTTTTCCTGTATCTTCTTATATATATCTTCCTACTTCACAAAGCAAATAATAGATTTGTGTACATACTATATAATGACATATACATTTTTATCTATTTCAAGTTGCAAGCCAGTACAGCCCTTTATTATACTGCGATACAAAAAGGGATGCAAGCTTTCCTGCACCCCTCTCCTTGTTCTTTTTCCCATTCAATTTTCTATTCAAATGGGTAAATCATTCCCCACTGTTTTCTAATGTCTGTCAATACACTCATAACATCACGGCTGTAAGTCAGATATTCTTCACTTCCGCCATTTAAGACATAGTTCTGCATATCTTCTACTTCATAATCCAGTGCATAGGCTGCCTCTCCTGCCTCAATTGTCTCTGTATGACCATCATTAGTATAAACAATAGTTGCCTTATCTCCTCTTGGATAATTATAAATCTCAATAAATCCGTCCTCACAGGCAACAACACCCCTTTTTGGCTGTTTCGCACGCATCGTAAGTGCCATAACTGCCATCTGACCGTCTGGATTTCTAAGAATGATTCCTGAAGTCTCATCTACACCTGTCTCAAAATAATTTGCCGTTGTGAGAATGCTATTCGGTTTACTCTTCATGAAAAATCTCGAAAAACTCGTCGCATACACACCGATATCTAATAAAGCTCCACCGGCTAATTCTTTGGAGAAAAAGCGATTTGTCACATCGTATTCTTTGCAGCTTCCAAAGTTTACCTGAATCATTTTTACAGGGCCAAGCTTTCCGCTGTCCACGATTTCTTTCATCTTTTTAAAGACAGGCATATGATATAATGTCATGCCGTCACAAATAACAAGATTCTTTTTTTTGGCAAGTTTCACTGCTTCTTCAAGCTGTGTATCATTTACTGTAATTGCCTTTTCACAAAAAACGTGTTTTCCACTCTGTAATGCCTTCATTAAGAATTCATAATGGGAATTATGCGGTGTTGCAATATAAACAATATCAATATTCTCATCGTCGAACATTTCATCTGCACTGCCGTAAGCATTTTTTACATCAAATTCTTCTGCATATTTTTCTGCGCTTTCCATACTTGTCGCACAGCAGGCATAAATCTCACCATTGACACGTTTTAAAGCCTCACCCATCTCATGGGCAATCCAGCCTGTTCCAAGCATTCCCCAGTTTAATTTTTTCATTATATATTCAACTTCCTTTCTGCCAATTTATATTCTTTATAACTCAACTCATTTGCTTTAAACCATATTAGATATAAATTCTTTCCTGTTTTTATCTTTTTGTTATTCTGAATTATAGTGTATTTGAAAAATACTTTCTGTAAATTACACATGCATATTATTAAATACTTTTTCAAACACTCTCTGCTCTTAATATCTCATTATTTTTCGATAACTTTTACTTCATCCCCGCATACACAAAGAGCAAATGCTACCATATCAATAAATAATGCTGTCTCCACCACTCCAGTAAGCTGCTTTAACTTCTTATGAAGTTCTTCTGGTTTCCCTGCAAATGTAGCTACATTAGAAAAATCAGTATCCATTATATTTCCATTATCACTAATAACAAAATCCGCTTTGGCACCACTCTTTCGCATTACTGCCTTTCCACCAAGCTTTTCTATCTGTGCCTGCACATAGTTTCTGCTCTGTGGAATCACTTCTAATGTCACAGAATCTTTTAACGGTAATGTATCATAAAACTTAGATTCATCAATTAACAAAACATATTTTTCTGCCATGGATGCAATAATTTTTTCCTTTGTATGAATCGCGCCATTCGCTTTCAGCGCATTTAACTCTTTATCAAGCTCATCACAACCATCGAAAGCAATGTTGATATGAGCTGTCATTTCCAGTGATAATACCATAAGTCCTAAGTTTTTACAAAGTTCTGCTGTATCATCAGATGGAGTTACTACCGTTATTTTTCTCTCCTCTTTGGCAAGATACTCTGCTAAATATCCTATGGTAGAACCACCGCCAAGTCCGATACACATGCCGTCTTTTATATATTTTAGTGCTTCTTTGGCACATAATTGTTTCATGTTCATTATTCTGTCTCCTTTTTCTGTCACCTGTTTTAAAGCATGTTTTATTTATTTTCTCATTTATTCTTTATCCATAAATCGTAACGCTTCATATTATATAGAATAAATTTTCAAAAAAATAGTTTTCTATATATTATATCTTTTAATGCTTTCCCTTTTTTTCTTCCACGTTTTCTGGTAGCGGTTTCTTTAAGAAAGAAAGAATCAAACATCCAACGAGTGCACCAATGAAGATTGCTATCGCGTACATCAATGGATTTCCGATTGTTGGAAGAACGAAGATTCCACCGTGTGGTGCACGAAGTGTACAGTTAAATGCCATAGATAATCCGCCGGCTGTTGCAGAACCGATAATACAGGAAGGAATAACTCTTAATGGGTCTTTTGCTTTAAATCTACAAGATAATCAATCGTCTCCTCTTTTGACTGCATATCGACTTGCAGTGCAATACTGCTTTTTCGTAGTAACTCAGTGATTCTCATAACATTCTCCCCTTTAACTTGGAGCGTATTTGTCTTAAACACACTCTGGAATCTTTTTGCTTTCTTTTCACAAATTTTAAGAAAATTTTTTTCTTTTATTGTTTTATTTGTGAAAATTTATTTCGTATCTGTACTTTATCATGATATATTATTTTCGTCAATATATTTTTTATGAAAATTATTTCAATCAGCGATATGCACAAAAAAAGAGCGAAATTTTTGACGATAATTACAATCAATAATTTCACTCCAGAGTATGTCTGAAAAATAATCTAGCCATCAGGGGCTGTTAGGCTATTGTTTCAGGATAAAACAAAAATAAAAACCCAGAGAGATTCTATATATAAATCTGCACTATTTGAAGAACAAGGAGAGATTATGTCCAAGGGAAGAAGACATTTTTTGTCTTACTGACCTGGACACAATCCAACGAAGTACTTCAACTAGTATGAATTTATATATAGAGTCTCTCTGGGTTTTTCAATAACCTAAAGCTGAAACAATAGCACGAAAGCCCATAGTTACAGCTTTGTAAACGCTATCGCCTGTTCATGACGCACAATGCTCTTATAAGCGTCTTTTCTCATAGAGGTTAGGAAAAGATATAAAATCTCTATCACGGTTGTCGCAGATACTCTGGAAAAACAATAC